>OATI01000070.1_pt1 | contig 140295 bp, 113 predicted proteins | sample 1494981 | NCBI WGS metagenome assembly OATI01 (sample SAMEA2579952, study PRJEB22360) | human gut metagenome
AAACAAATAACAATATGAATATCGTAATCAGAAATGTATTATTGGGGGGATTACTATGGTTGGCAGTTCCATTGTCGGCGCAGGTGCCCCAGGATTTGATTGATAAGGCAAAAGCCGCGGGTATGACGGATGACCAGATCCGTCAGGAGATGAATAAACGGATGGGACAGTTCGGAGCGGAACAGACTGCACGTACGGCATCGGATGCTGTGGTAACAGACCGTACGGTCACCATTCCGGATGGAAAGGGAATAACACCTCTGGATGCTCAGCGGGAAGCCAATCGTCCGGCGGGAGATTTAAGCGGAACCGTGTTTGGCCGTGAAATATTCTCGAACAAGAACCTGTCCTTTGAACCGGATCTGAATGTACCGACTCCCAAAGGATATGTCTTATCTGCCGGAGACGAATTGCTGATCAATGTCTGGGGAGATTCGGAATTGAACCTGAAACTGAAAGTTTCTCCTGAAGGAACAATTCTTATCCCTAACCTGGGTCCGGTATCTGTGAGCGGACTGACTATTGAAACAGCTGAAAATCGTATCCGTCAGGAACTGGGGCGGATCATGTCTACCTTGTCAGGAGATACGGATGGGGCTAATACATTTGTATCTGTTAGTCTAAGCCAGATACGCAGCATCAAAGTCAATATTGTAGGTGAAGTCGTTGCTCCGGGAACCTATACACTTCCATCGCTTGCAACTTTGTTTAATGCGTTGTATGCAGCAGGAGGTGTAAATGAGATTGGTTCACTTCGCGGAATAAAGGTTTACCGTAACAGTAAGGAAGTGGCTAAACTGGATGTATATGACTATCTGTTGAACGGCAAATACAATACGAATATCCGTCTGGAAGAGAATGATATGGTGATCGTTTCTCCTTATGACCAGCTGGCTGTAGTACAAGGAAAAGTAAAACGTAACCGTATTTTTGAGTTGAAAAAGGGCGAAACGCTCTCACAGTTATTAAATATGGCTGGAGGCTTTACCGGGGATGCGTACAAGAAAGATGTCCGTGTCAAGCGAAAAGCCGGTAGCCGCTACCAGATAGCAACTGTTACGGAAGATAAATATCCTACTTTTGCGATGATGGATGGCGATTCTTTGTTGGTAGACTCTGTAATTCCTTTTTATGAAAACCGTCTGACAGTGACAGGTGCAGTCTGGCGTCCGGGAGAATATGAATTGAATGGTACAGTTCATACAGTCCGTCAACTGGTTGATCAGGCAGCGGGTTTGAAAGGAGATGAGTTTGCCGGTCGTGCCCAAATCACCCGTTTGAATCCGGATTTCACAACGACTGTTATAGCCGTAGATATCCGTGGCATTCTCAGTGGCACATCTCCGGATATAGAACTTAAACCGGAAGACCAATTGAGCATTCCATCCCTGTTTGACCTTCGCGAGCCTTATACGATCAAAGTAAGCGGGGCGGTAAATTACGTAGATACAGTTCTTCCTTACCGGAATAACCTGACTGTGGAAGATGCCATTATGATGGCCGGCGGTTTGAAAGAATCGGCTGCAACGGTGAATGTGGAAGTTGCCCGTCGTATTAAGGATACAAAAACTTACGAAAACACTAACCGTACGGCCGAAGTATTCAATTTCGCATTGAACGATAATTTAGGATTGATCTCTACGGATGGAAAGAAAAGCGATACGGTCTTTACGTTGGAACCGTTTGATGAAGTGTATGTGCGTTTCTCACCGGGTTATCAGGAACAACAGGTGGTGAAGGTCAATGGTGAAATTACTTTTGCCGGCGATTATGTATTAGCCGAAAAGAACTCCCGTCTGAGTGATATTATCGCCAAAGCCGGAGGAATAACTCCCGATGCCTATGTAAAAGGGGCAAGCCTGAAACGCCAGCTGACAGAAGATGAGATGCGCCGCCTGGAAACTCTGTTGCAACTGAGTGCAAATAAGCAAAGCCGTGATTCGGTTGCCTTGTCTTTGGAAAACATCAAAGACTATTCAGTGGGTATCGATTTGGAAAAGGCTTTGACAAATCCGGGAAGTGCCCACGATGTGGTGCTACGTGACGGGGATGAACTTTATATTCCGCAATTCCAGAGTACAGTGAAGATAAGTGGTGCCGTAACTTATCCGAACAGTGTGACGTATACAAATGGAATGTCTGTAAAAAGTTGTTTGTCGCAAGCCGGTGGTTATAACGATATTGCCCGTAAATATCCGATCGTAATTTATATGAATGGTAAAGTGGCGACGACCAGGAAGCGTTTTATCTTCTTCAAGCACTATCCGAAGGTAGAGCCCGGCAGTGAAATCGTTGTTCCCGCCAAAACGCAGCAAGATCGCAAAACAAGTTTGGCAGAAATCTTGAGCATAACCAGTTCGACCACATCGATGGCTGCAATGATAACCTCTATCATCAACACACTGAAATAATTATCAATTTTCAATCTTTAATTATCAATTAACAAGGTGGATATGATTCAAATGAACGCTCCTGATATGGATACAAACGAGCAGGAGATAGATTTAATAGAGTTGGCTAAACGGTTATGGGGGGAACGCAAGTTCTTGTTCAAATGCTGTGGAGTCGCGATAGTTGTAGGATTGGTGGTTGCTTTCAGTATACCGAAAGAATATAGTACAACTGTAAAGCTGGCACCTGAAACGTCTGATCCGTCTAAAAAGATGGGAAATCTGGGAGGATTAGCAGCCATGGCAGGGATAAACCTGAACAGTACTTCGGGAGCGGATGCCATCTCTCCGGACCTGTATCCGGATGTAGTCAGCAGTATTCCTTTTTTACTGGAGTTATTCCCCGTACAGGTGACAAATGAGAAAGGTGATTATTCTGCATCCTTATATGATTATATGAATGAGGATCAGAAAAGGGCGTGGTGGAGTTATGTGGTACAGGCTCCCTTTAAGCTGTTGGGTGTTGTGAAAGATTTGTTCTCAAAAGAAGAACCGGTAAGTAGTGGAGAATTGACTTCTTTCAGGTTAACAAAGGAACAGGCAGATGTCATAAATGCGTTACAGGAACGCATCTCCGCTTCTGTGGATAAAAAGACATCAGTAATCACTGTCTCCGTTCAGATGCAGGACCCGTTGATCTCTGCGAATATCACTCAAATTGTTTTGGAAAAACTTCAGGGATACATCACAAATTACCGTACCCAGAAGGTAAAACAGGACCTGGAATTCACAGAGAAAGTATTTAGTGAAGCCAGGGAATCCTATTATAAGGCACAACGTGCCTATGCGGCTTTTGAGGATGCCAACAAGAATATTATCTCTGCCAGCTACCGCACGGAACAGGAACGTTTAAAGAATGAAATGACATTAACCTTCAATGTTTACAATACGCTGGCCCAGAAGCTGGAACAGGATAAACTCCGGGTACAGGAACAGACACCGGTGTATACAATAATACAACCTGCCACTGTCCCTCTAAAAGCAGTCTCTCCCAAGAAACCGCTGATTCTGATTGGGTTTGTATTCCTTGCCATATTCGGTGGAATCGGTTATCTGTTTATCAAAGACCTTTTCAACCCCAAAGAGGAAACTGAAGTTTTAGAGGTTGAATGATTTCTGAAATTGACATATTTTCTAAATGTCACTCTGCGATCTTTATCATTCTTACCATTATTTTGTCACTGAAGAATCCGGCTGTCTGCTGGTAGGCTTCAGGGAGGATTCTGTTACTTTCATTGTGAAAGAGGTATGGAATAAGGAACCTGTCGGCTTGCCGGAAGTGGACAGATTATATACTGAAATGCAGCGAATCGGAGAAATGTGCGGCTGCAACCAGTTCCGTATTCTGGCTCATGGCGGTTATCTGCCGGAGGCACTTTCCTTTGAACTGCACGGACTGACTGTTTCGGATGATAGCTATCTGAGAAGTTTGGAGACAGGAAAACATATTGAACTGTTCTCGCATAATGAAGCGGCTTACCGGGCCATCGAGGAAGGATTCAAAACGAACAGAATCGGAGCCGTTGTACAGGCGACCGGTACAGGGAAATCCTACCTGATTGCCCGCTATATTGTCAATCATTCGGAAGACGATATAGTAGTTATTGCTCCCAACGTTACGATTATCGCTGAGATCAAAAAAGCAATCGGCAGGACAATGCCGCATGTGACCTACCGGACTTTCCAGGCATTAGTCCTGAATCGCGGTACGGTGGGTGAACTCAAAGCAGATCATATCATTATTGATGAGTTCCATCATTTCGGAGCAGAGGTATGGGGAAAAGCCGTACAGGAAGTCATTGATAACAATCCGGAGGCCCGTGTACTGGGAATGTCGGCAACCCCGATACGTCCCGAAGAGATGCTCGATACGGTAGAGGTCTATTTCAAGGGAAACCTGTTCCATGAACTGTCTTTGTCTATGGCCTGGTATTATAAGATACTGCCTGTCCCTGTCCTGGTGCAGAGCGTATTCGATCTGAATAACCAACTGGATAAGGTACAGCGTATGTTGAACAGGAGCGACTGTACATCTGAAAGGCGCAAGCGTATTCAGGACAAGATAGACTTTGCCCGTCTCGACTTTCGCGGTTCGTTGAGTGCATCGGAACTGATCCGGCGTTATCTGCCGAAAGAGGTAAAGAAAATGCTTGTCTTCTGTAAAGACAAGGAAGATCTTCAGCATATGATTCCCGAAGTATCGAACTGGCTCGGGCAGGCTGGCTTTGAAACGGAAACATTCGAGATTCATAACGGGCTGAGTAACCGGGAGAATGAAAAGACATTGCGTCGTTTCCGTAGGGAAACGGGAAAACTGCATGTTCTTTTCTCTATAAATATGCTGATCGAAGGATTGCATGTGGAAGGAGTAGATGCAGCCATGTTCCTGCGACGTACAGAATCGTATGTGGTTGCCTTGCAACAGTTGGGCCGTTGCCTGAAAGCCGGTTCGGACCGTCATCCGGTCGTGCTTGACTTCGTCAATAACCTTTCGGGTCGTTCTGTTTATGAGGCTATGTCAAGGGAATTGGTTTATCATCCGGCAATCCGTGCCCCAAAGAGCTTTAAAGGCTTTATGGAGTTTGAAGTAACCGGATTCCTGTCTGATATCCGTGCCCGTGTGGATGATATGCTGGCGGAGTTGGATGCGTGGCCGGTGATGTATGAACGACTGATCGAATATAAGGAGCGTGAAGAACGCTGGCCACAGGCAGCCGAAGGGAAGCTGGGAAACTGGTGCAATACCCAACGGATTGCCCGGAAGAAAGGGACGTTGTCGGAAGATTATATCTCACAGCTGGACCGGATCGGTTTCGAATGGGAGGTACAGGACAGTCGTTGGATGCAGTATTATGAAGAGTTAAAGGGTTTTATGGTTGTAGAACACCGTTGTCCCAAACGCGGCGAAAACAAACTGAATATCTGGTGCAATACCCAACGACAAGCACGAAAGAAAGGACTTTTGTCTGAAGAAAGGACCCGGTTACTCGATTCGATCGGATTCAGATGGGAACAGGATCTGGATTCGCTCTGGACGGAGAACTGGCAGCAGGTGCTTGCTTACTACAGAAAACATGAACACTGGCCTAAAAGCCAGGAGGGTAGGTTGGGAGCGTGGTGTAATACGCAACGAAGATCCCGTAAACAGGGAGTGCTATCGCTTGTTCGCATCAGACAAATGGATGCCGAAGGTTTTATCTGGACAGTCGATGAAAAATGGCAGGAGAATTATGAGATGCTGAAACGTTTTTATATAGAGAATCAACGCTGGCCAACCGCCCGTGAAAATAAGCTGGGCAGTTGGTGTTTCGTGCAACGCAGAAGTATGAAGAAAGGCGAACTTTCTCCTGAACGCAGGGAATTGCTTGACCGGATCGGTTTTCCCTGGAGTTTAAAATGATCTGTTTTTTAGTTATCACGAACTAATCCCTTTATAATCCAAAGGCAACGTAAACCAGAACGTAGAACCTTTACCCTGAACAGAATCTACTCCGATGGTACCTCCCAGATATTCGATGATCGTTTTACTGATCGTCAATCCCAGGCCGGTGCCCTGGTGGAAGTCATTGATCTTGATGAAACGTTCAAAAACACGGGGCCTGTTTTCTTCCGAAATGCCGATTCCGGTGTCTCGCACACAGACTTTCACTTCATTTTCTTTCGTCTCATAAAAGATTGTAATACTCCCTTCGCTTGTGAATTTGATCGCATTATTGACGAAATTGGCTATTACCTGCAGGATACGTTGCGGGTCTGTTCTGAGGGTTACAGTCGGTGAGTTTTTATCGAAAAGTAATTTTACTCCCGGTTTTATCTTCAGCGATCCGGACAGATAGACCTCCATGCACAATTCTTTGATGTTGGCCTCTTCAATGTTATACTTCAACATACCCGCCTCTATTTTAGAGAAGTCCAGAATGTCACCGATCAGGTTAAGCAGCAGATCGTTGTTTGTATGGATAATGTCGAGATAAGTCTGTCGCTCCTCCGGATCGTCCGTTTCGGCTACCAGGTCCGAGAATCCGACGATCGCATTCAACGGAGTACGTATCTCATGGCTCATGTTTGCCAGGAATGCCGACTTTAATTTATCTGCCTCCTTGACTTTCATTAGTTCCAGTTCTTTCTCACGTTGTTCGGTGATGTTAGAGGTGTAGCTTACTATTTTACTGGGTTTCCCGTCTACTGAATATTTATAAGCGCGGACATTTGAATTGAGCCAGTAAACCTTGCCGTCGAATACCCGGCGGTATACGGATATATATTTGCCGATTTCTCCGTCGACAAGTCGTTTGAATTGTTTGTTGTAAACCCTGTGGCGGTCATCGGGATGCAATGTTTCTATAAAATCACGTACGGAACTGAATCTGTCTTCTTTCAGATAAGTCAGGAATGAACTCTCTTCGATTTGATCATTCAGGCTGAAATCCGCACTTAGCTTATCTGTTGCCACATCATATTCCCAAATAATGGATTCGCCTGTATCGACAGCCGCTTTTAGTTTAGCCAGACTGTATTGTATCTCTTCTGTTTTATGATAACTCTCGGTATCATCGAAGACTATATAAAAGAATCCGAGTATCACGTCCTGCCGGTCTTTCAGCACAATGCCTTTCACCCTCAAATGTTTAACTTCATCGGCTAGTTTACTTGTATAGTAACCTTTTTCAGCAGCTTTATTGAAATTATAATCCAGCAGGAAAGCTACGTCTTCCCCTTTTTTTAGTTTCTCGCTTGCCCATTCCGGAATATTGGGGTTTTCGAATGCATTGAGACCGATTGCCTGTTCGCGTGTTACTCCGAAAATTTCAAGATCAGCTTTATTAATATCCAGCAGATACCCGTTTTCGTCGTATAATTCGACACCCCACGGGAGTCTGTCGAAGATGATCTGAAATTTGGCTTCGCTTTTCAATACCTGTTTCATTGAGTGTTCTACCATACCATGCGCCAGTTCGCGCTCGATAGCAATAGAGATAATATCGGTGAGCATTCGCAGGTTTTCGACATCCAAAGCATCCCAGTCCCTGTGTTTTTTTACACAATCGAGTCCTATGAAACCATTGGCATATCCTCTGTAATAGATAGGAATAACGAGCAGGGAGAGTATTTCCTGAACTTTTAGGATGTTTTGTTCGGCAGCGGCCTCTCCCGGCATATTATTAGTATCTCTGATAATAATGTCTTTTCCTTCCCTGATCGTTTTTATCCACCAGGCATAATCTGCTTTGGGCAACCCAACTAAAAGATCTTCACGCATGGAAATCGTACCTTGGCTGGTTACTTCATGCGTGAAGTCGAAAGTCGGTTTGTCATTATCGAAATTTCCGATGTATACCCTGTCTACATTAAAAAATCTCAATATGGTCAGTAGAGACTGATCAATAATATCCTTTTGGCTTGGAGTTATTAACAATGATAAAACTTCCGAGAATGTTTTCCTTAATGCGACAGCATTGTTCAGAAAACGACTTTGGTATATTTTTTCATCATTAACAGAGGTGCCTTGTGCCTTCAGTATTTCTATTTCACGGATCAGGTCTTCTCTCGAATAATTAGCATAAACGCTGCTCATTTAGGTATATCAAGTTTATATGTTCGTGTATCTGGAACAAAAGTACATATAATAATTGATTATCAAAAGATGTTCAGCGTTTTCCTGCTAATTATATTTTTACGTTTACAATTTGGGTAATTCCCACGGGGCGCGATAGTAAGCCTTTGATAATGCTGTTGCCTCATTATCACCGATAAACATGCTGTTGGCATCGTCCCAACGCACTTCCCGTTGCAGGCGGCAGGAGATGTTTGCCAGGTGCGACATCTTGGCTACACGTGCACCGATAGCGATATCTGCTTTGGGCAATTCGCGGCTTTTGATGCAACTCAGGAAATTTCCGACATGGTTGTACAGGCCTTTGCCTTCTCCCTTTTTGAAGGGGACAGCTTCCATGCGTGCTTCTTTTCCGGCAACGACAGGGATGACTTCCCAACCGGCGCGGGTGAGTACCAGTGTGCCGTTTTCACCGAAGAAGGCCAAACCTTCTTTTTTGTCGAACGGACCGTGGTTGATACCGCAGGCATGATCCCAGATGATATTGAAATCTTTGTAGGCGTATGTAGCCATCAATGTATCGGGCGTCTCCATCGCATCATCGGGATAGGCGAACTTGCCGCCTCCGGAGAATACGCGGCTGGGCAGATCGGCTCCCATGCCTTCGAGCGCATAATCCAGCAGGTGTACGCCCCAGTCGGACATCAGTCCACCGGCATAATCCCAGAAGAAACGGAAGTTATAATGGAAGCGGTAGATATTGAACGGACGTTTCGGAGCCGGACCGAGCCACATGTCGTAATCCACTCCGGCGGGGACGGGACTGTCGGCAACAACAGGCAGGGTCGGTTTGCCGTCCTGGTAAGCCCAGACTTTCACGGTACGGATACGGCCGATATTTCCCGCTTTCAGATAATTGGCAGCCTCGTCCCAATGCGGATCGCTGCGTTGCCATTGGCCTACCTGTACGACCCGGTTATATTTGCGGGCAGCCTTTTCCATCAGGTTGCATTCTTCGATGGTGTTGGAAAGCGGTTTTTCGACATACACGTCTTTGCCAGCCTGGCAGGCGAAGATAGTCGGCAGGCAGTGCCAGTGGTCGGGGGTACCGATAATGACAGCGTCGATATCCTTGTTGTCGATGACATGGCGCCAATCCTTATACAGGTGAGGAACTTTTTTTCCGGTCTTTTTTTCTACATCGGCGGCCCGTTTGTTCAGCCATTCGTCGTCGATATCGCAGAGGGCGACACATTCCACTTCCGGATATTCCAGAAACTTACTCAGGTTGGAGAAACCCATACTGCGGCATCCGATCAGAGCGACTTTCACTTTGTTGCTTGCTGCCGTTTGTCCGTAAACTGACTGATAAGTACCTCCAAACAGCGGTGACAAACCAAGTCCTGCAGCCGAAATGGCTGATTTTTGCAAAAAACTTCTTCTATTCATGGTATTTAAATTTGTGTTCGCAAACAGTTTTGCAATAATACGAAAAATAGTCCTATATTTGTGCCCGAAACAAAAAAAAGATAATGATACCCCCTTTAAATACCAATTGGAATGTATTATATACTGCCCCGCGGGCAGAAAAACAGGTAAAAGAACGTATTGCAGCTTTAGGTGTTGAATGCTTTTTACCTTTACACCGGACTCCGCGTGTGTGGTCCGACCGTGTGAAAATAGTTGAAGTCCCGTTATTCAGTTCTTATATATTTGTGCGCTGTCCGGATACGGTGTTGCGTGACCTGCTTCAGGTATATGGCGTTATCCGTATCGTCTTTTATAACGGTAAACCGGCTATTGTCCGCCAGAAGGAGATAGACGCTATCGAGGATTTCCTGGGCCAGGCAGCCGAGCATGAGCTTTGTGCGGGTGAAGAAGTGGAAATTCTTACCGGGGCCATGAAGCATGTATCCGGCAAGGTAAAGAAGATAAAGAAGAATCATTTGCTGCTTTACCTGGAGCAACTGGGAGCAACCGTTTGTGTGAAAATGGATGATGTGGCGCGGGTGAACCGGTTGAAATGACCCTTTCCCCATTGCAGGTATTGTTATATAAGTATATTATGAGCACATTTCTTTCAAATCTATTTACCCGGAAAAAACTTTTGTGGCCGGGGATGACTGATGTACATACCCATTTGCTGCCCGGGGTGGATGACGGGTTTTCGTCAGAGGAAGACAGTCTTGCCATGTTGGCTTTTCTGGAAGGGCAGGGAGTGGAACGTATTTTCCTGACACCGCATATAATGGCTGATTTGGCTAAGAACCGGAAAGATTACCTTCGGGACCGGTTTGAAAAATTTCGGGAAGACTGTGCACATATACATATAGACCTTCATCTGGCAGCCGAATATATGCTGGATGAATGCTTCTACGAGCGGATGGAAGAAGGGTTGTTGTCGTATGACGGGAAGCATGTATTGGTCGAGGTTTCCTGCTTGCAGGCTCCCGGTGATCTGTTTGAGAAATTGTACGATATCCAATTGAATGGTTTTGTACCGGTTTTTGCTCATCCGGAACGCTATGGTTTCTGGAAGATGGAAGATTTGATGAAGCTGAAAGAGCACGGATGCAAATTTCAGCTTAATTTGTTTTCCCTGGCAGGCTTTTACGGAACGCTTCCTCGAAAAACAGCCGGTTCATTACTGAAAAACGGTTGTTATGATTATACCGGAACAGATATACATTCACTGAACTATTGCAGAGCCTATGAATCTTTTTCTCTGAAAAAAGATCAGTTTGAGGCTGTAAAACTGTTGATCCGAGCGAACGGGGAGTTGTGGGGATGATTACAGCGTACTGTAAATATACTCCATATCCACATGTTTTCTTACCAGGTCGGCCAGTTTGTCATACTGTTCTTCTTTGAATGCAGCGTAATCGAACGGGGCATTGCTGGCTTCTTTGTTGAAACCCTTAGCTAGATTATCAAGTACTTCGGGATTATCGAGAATGCCATGCATATAGCTTCCCCAGCAATGGTCGTTCAGGTAGTAGCCGTCTTTCCTTCCGTCTTCCAGCAGGGCAACCGGACTTTCGGACGCGTTGCCGAGTAAAGAGGTTTGTCCCATATGTATCTCGTATCCTTTGCAGATCATCGGGGAGCCGTTGCGGAAAGTGAAACGGCTTTGTTTGGTGACTTTCTCCTGTTCGATAACGGTGCATTGGGGGAGTAGTCCCAATCCCGGAACGGCAGGCAGATTTCCTTCTATACCTTCCGGATCTTCCAGACGGGCACCCATCATCTGGTAACCGCCGCAGATACCGATTACTTTTTTCCCTCTCTTATAGGCGCGGACGATGGTATCGGCTATGCCGTTGGCGCGGATGCTTTGCAGGTCGGCCAGCGTGTTCTTCGAGCCGGGCAGCAGGATGATGTCCGCTTTCTCAATCTCGTCGATGTTGCTGGTATAATAGGGATTGAAGCGCGGGTCCATATCCAGGACGTCGAAGTCGGTAAAGTTCGACATACGTTTCAGCAGGATGATGGCGACATTGATTTTGCCGTCCTGCCAGGTGTTTGTCTTCATATCCAGGGCGACGGAGTCTTCTTCTTCTATCTTGATGTCACGGAACCAGGGGATAACGCCTACGACGGGGAGGCCGGTCAACTCTTTCAGTATCGTCCGTCCTTCTTCAAACAGCGACGCGTCTCCGCGGAATTTATTGATGATGACACCTTTCATTTGTGCCCGTTCTTCTGGTTTGAGCAGTGTGATAGTACCGTAAACCGAACCGAATACACCGCCCCGGTCGATATCGGCAATCAGGTAGGTGGAGGCGTTTGCCTGTATCGCCATCCGCATGTTGGTGATATCGCGGTCGCGCAGGTTTAGTTCGGAGATGCTTCCGGCGCCTTCCAGTACGATTGGGTTATAGCGGGATTCCAGGCGGTTGAAGGCCTCGATAGCCTCTCTGAAAAGTGCTTCCTTCTGGTTTTGTACGCCGAAATAGTCTTTGGCGGACATGTTGCCGACCGGTTTACCGTTCAGTACGACCTGCGAACTCTTGTCGTTAGTCGGTTTCAGCAATACCGGGTTCATATCCGTATGCGGAGCGATACCGCATGCTTCGGCCTGTACTACTTGGGCACGTCCCATCTCACCACCTTCGGGAGTGGAGAAGGAGTTCAACGACATATTCTGCGCCTTGAAAGGGGCAGGTTGGTATCCGTCTTGCTTAAAGATACGGCAGAAGGCTGCGTTAATCACACTCTTTCCTGCATCGGAGCAAGTGCCAACGAACATGATCGGTTTCAAATGCTGTTTCATAATGGTTGCAAAACTAGTGAAAAAGTTATGTGAAATACTTTTTATTTGAATAAAATAATCGAAATGCCGAGTATATTGTATAAATTTGCGTACGACAGGTTAATCAGATACATGGAAAATAATATTGTTATAGATTCTGACTTTAAACGATGGGTACAGGATTTGAAAGTACAAATCAGACAGGCACAGATCAAGGCGGCAGTAAAGGTAAACAGCGAATTATTACATCTTTACTGGAGTTTGGGAGGTGAAATAACTTTGCGTTATGAGTCTGCAACTTATGGAAGTGCATTCTTTCATACCCTTAGTCGTGAATTATTGTCGGAGTTTCCTAATATGAAAGGCTTTTCGGCAACCAATCTGAAATATGTACGTCGCTGGTATATGTTTTATAATCAGGACAATGTAAATCGTCCACAACTTGTGGACGATTTGGGGGATATTTTTTTTTCAATACCATGGGGGCATCATCGTTCCATTATAGAAAAATGTACTGACAGGCAAGAGGCTCTTTTTTATATTCATAAAACAGTGGAGAATAATTGGAGCCGTGCCGTGTTACTCAACTTTCTTGAAACGGATTTGTACAAGCGTCAAGGTAAATCCGTTAATAATTTCAATCGGTTCTTACCTGTGCCCCAAAGTGATTTAGCAGAACAAACAATTAAAGATCCTTATAATTTCGATTTCCTGATGTTGACGGAAAATTATCGTGAACAGGAATTAGAAGATGCTTTGACGGCTAATATGACCCGCTTTTTGTTGGAATTGGGACAGGGATTTGCGTATGTAGGAAGACAAGTCCCATTGGAGGTGGGAGATGATACTTATTTTGCGGACTTGTTGTTTTATCACCTGGAACTGCGTTGTTATATTGTTGTTGAATTAAAAGTATGTAAATTCCAGCCTGCATTTGTCGGTCAATTAGGTATGTATGTGAGTGCTATTAATCATTTAAAGAAAAAGGAAACGGATGCTCCGACTATAGGATTGATTATTTGTAAAACAAAAAATGCAATTACGGCTCAATATGCTTTGGAAGGGAGTAGCCAGCCGATCGGCATTTCAGAATATCAGCTGTCTACACTGATACCTGACGACTTTAAAAGTCAATTACCTTCAATAGAGGAGATAGAAGCTTCATTAAGAGAAGAAAATAAATAATTATAAGATTTTAAATTGAATACCATGGAAAAACAGAAACAAAGCCAGCGGCTGTTGTCGTTGGATGCATTGCGGGGATTTGATATGTTCTTTATTATGGGGGGAGGTTCCCTTTTTGTTGCGTTGGCGACGTTGGTCCCGATGCCTTTTTTTGAGTCGATAGCTGCCCAAATGAGCCACGCTAAATGGGGGGCGGGGTTTACGTTTGAAGATATAATTTTTCCTTTGTTTTTGTTTATTGCCGGTATCTCTTTTCCTTTTTCATTGGAAAAGCAGCGGGAGCGGGGAATGTCGGAAGCGGCTATTTATAAAAAGATTATCCGCCGGGGAATTACACTGGTTGTATTAGGATTTGTTTATAACGGGTTGCTGAATCTGAATTTTGATACACAGCGTTATGCCAGCGTACTGGCGCGTATCGGTCTGGGATGGATGTTCGGTGCACTGATTTTTGTCAATACGCGGACGATCACACGGGTATGGATCGTTGCTGCCATCCTGATAGGTTACTGGTTGCTGTTATTTATTCCGGCACCCGACGGGAACGGGGCGGAGTTGTTTACCCGCGAAGGGAATCTGGCTTGCTACATCGACCGTCTGTTATTGCCGGGGCGTTTGCATGGAGGCAATTATGATCCGGAAGGGATTTTATCTACCTTGCCGGCCATCGGAACCGCTTTGCTGGGAATGTTCACCGGTGAGTTTGTCAAACTGCGGAGAGAGGGATTGACGGAGACGAAAAAGGTTGTTTATATGCTGGCTGTTGGCGGTTGCCTGTTGGCGATAGGTCTGTTGTGGGGATTGTTTTTCCCGATTAATAAATATTTGTGGACAAGCTCGTTTGTTTGTACGGTCGGTGGTATCTCGGCGATACTGTTTGCCGTCTTCTATTATATTGTCGATGTGAAGGAGTGCAGAGGGTGGACCCTTTTCTTTACAGTCATAGGTACGAACTCAATCACTATTTACCTGGCACAGGTGTTCATTAATTTTACCTTTACGGCAAATGCCATTTTCGGAGGTTTCATCGGGTTATTCCCGGAAACAGCCCAGCCATTGCTGGGGGCGATTGCTTATATCGCTGTGTGCTGGGGACTCTTATATTTCTTGTATCGTCAACGTATTTTCTTAAAAGTCTAAAATAATAACAAATGGAAAAAACTACTTACAAGCGGCTGGAGTCGCTTGATGCTTTACGAGGATTCGATCTTTTCTTTCTGGTTGCTTTGGGACCGTTGGCACATTCATTGGCACGGGCTGCGGATGTGGGATGGCTGAATGATTGCATGTGGGCTTTTAATCATGTACAATGGGAAGGTTTTTCTCCCTGGGATTTGATTATGCCGTTGTTCCTTTTTATGTCGGGAGCTTCGATGCCGTTTGCTTTGTCACGTTTTAAAGGTGTTTCCGACAAAAAGACTCTTTTCCGGCGTCTGGGAAAACGCATCCTGTTGTTGTGGATATTCGGTATGATGTGCCAGGGAAATCTGCTGGGATTTGATCCGGATCGTATTTATTTATATTCGAATACGTTGCAGTCGATTGCCGCTGGTTATTTGATTACGGCTGTGTTGTTCCTTTATACCAGCCGGAGGACGCAGATCGGTGTGGCGGTGGCCCTGTTGCTTGTTTACTGGGCGGCGATGCAGTTCATTACGGTCGGCAGTTATGGAGGTGGTAATTACACTCCTGAAGGAAACCTGGCGGAATGGATAGACCGTACGGTGCTGGGACGTTTTCGGGATGGGGCGAAAGTGGTGGACGGTGAAGTCGTTTTTGCACCCTGGTATCATTATACATGGATTTTGAGTACCCTGAACTTTGGCGTGACGGTGTTGACCGGTTTGTTTGCCGGCTATATTGCCAAGGATAAGACCAGTGATATCCATAAACTGAAATGGTATTTCGGAGCAGGAGCCGCTATGGTGGCTGCCGGATGGCTTTGGGGATTGCAGATGCCGGTTATCAAGACGATATGGACCAGTTCTATGGTGCTGGTAAGTAGCGGATATTGCTTCCTATTGATGGGTTTGTTTTATTATCTGATAGATTATAAAGGATATAATAAGAATATAACCTGGCTGAAAGTGTACGGGATGAACTCGATTGTAGCCTATATGCTGGCGAACGTCATCAATTTCAGTTGCCTGGGACAGTCTTTGTTTTATGGGCTGGAGCAATATCTGGGTAATTATTATTCCTTTTTGATTAGCTTGTCGAACGTATTGGTTATTTATGTAATTTTGTGGCTGCTTTATAAACGTAATATATTTCTTAAAGTATAGAAAACACAAAATTAGAGAGAAAGAGAAATGGAATCAATCAAGCAGATATACCGGATCGGACATGGTCCGTCGAGTAGCCACACGATGGGGCCGATGCGTGCTGCCCAGATGTTCGTGGAACGTAACAGAGGTGCCGTGCGGTTTAATGTGACTTTATATGGTAGTTTGGCTGCTACCGGGAAAGGCCACATGACGGATGCTGCCATCCTGGAAGTGTTGCAGCCGGTTGCTAAAACGACTATTACCTGGGAACCCAAGATATTTCTTCCGTTCCATCCGAACGGAATGTTGTTCGAATCGTTCAATGAGAACGACGAAGAACTGGAATCGTGGACTGTGTACAGTATTGGCGGCGGTACGCTTGCCAACGAAAGTTTTAACGAACTTAAAACGGCACAGGTCTATGAGATGAGCACGATTAAAGATATACAAGCCTGGTGCGAAAAGACCGGACATTCCTATTGGGAATATGTGGAGCAATGCGAAGGACCGGAAATCTGGGATTACCTGGCGGAAGTATGGGACGTGATGCAAAAGGCGGTGCAGAGCGGCCTGGAAGCAGAAGGTATCCTGCCGGGCGGTCTGGGCATACGCCGGAAAGCATCCGACTATCTGATTCGTGCCAAAGGATATGGCAGCAGCATTAAAAGTCGTGGTATGGTTTACGCTTTTGCGTTAGCTGTATCCGAAGAGAATGCCTGCGGTGGTAAGATTGTGACGGCTCCGACCTGCGGCTCCTGCGGGGTGATGCCGGCGGTGTTGTATCATCTGAAAGATACCCGTGAGTTCCGCGATTCTCGTATCCTGCGTGCATTGGCTACGGCCGGATTGTTCGGAAATGTGGTACGTACCAATGCGTCGGTTTCCGGAGCGGAGGTAGGCTGCCAGGGAGAAGTAGGGGTTGCCTGTGCGATGGCTGCCGGTGCTGCCAGTCAGTTGTTTGGCGGAACGCCTGCTCAGATTGAGTATGCTGCCGAGATGGGGTTGGAACATCACTTGGGATTGACTTGCGACCCGGTTTGCGGTTTGGTTCAGATTCCTTGTATCGAACGTAATGCTTTTGCCGCAGCGCGTGCACTGGATGCAAATACTTTCTCGAACTTCTCGGACGGAAAACATCGTGTGAGCTTCGACCAGGTGGTAGAGGTGATGCGGCAGACGGGTAACGACTTGCCGAGCTTGTATAAAGAAACTTCCGAAGGCGGTCTGGCTAAGAAATACGGGGAATAAGATTAAAAAGAATATTCTCTTCATTGTATAAAAGATATTAAAATAAGGGTGCAGTAGTTGCATCCTTATTTTTTTACATTACTTTTGACACGTCTGTCAAACAAAAGTGTCAGACATATTCGACAGACAGTAATGACAAATGTGGTAAAACAAGATATACAATGAGTACAGAAGAAGTAATCACAATGGAGAACCGAATCCTGGAAGCGGCCAAACAGGTCTTTGTCAGGAAAGGATATGAAGCGACCAAGATGGGCGACGTGGCTGCCGAAGCAGGCATCGGGCGTACAGCCTTACATTATTATTATCGTACGAAAGAAATGTTGTTCGATGCGATCTTCGACCAGTTGATAGATGCCTTGCTTCCGAACCTGGGAGCGATTATGGAAGAGAATACCTCTTTCCTGGAGAAGCTGCCGAAGATTATCGATCAATATGTAAGAACGTTGCAGAGGAATCCTTTGTTCCCTGTGTTTGTTATAAATGAACTACAACGTGATCCGGAGCATATTTATCATTCCATACTGAAGAATCCCGCACGGGTTGAACCAATCATCCGAATGCGTAAACAGATGGAGGATGAGATGGAGAGAGGTGTATTGAAGAAACTGCCGGTATATTATGCGGCGACTACCTTGATAAGCCTGCTGGTTTTCCCCATGCTGGTACGTAATCCGTTTACGGCTGTTTTTATGGGAGGCGATGCAGAGAAATATGAAGAATTTCTGCGGGAACGGATTCCCTTCGTTATTGATATAATGATCCGGTTGCTGACACCGGACGATAATACATCGAATTAATAAATACCCCTATGAAACGGATTTGTGTAATTTTATTCTTATGCTTCCCCTTATTGTCGGGTGCCGTAAAAGGGCAGGAGCAGATAACATTGACACAATGTTATGAATGGGCCCGTGCCAATTATCCCCAGATACGGCAGTTCGGGTTGATCGGGCAGACGGAACAATACAATCTCTCGAATGCCGGAAAAGGCTGGTTGCCCCAACTGACGGTGAATGCAAAGGCAACCTATCAGAGTGATGTAACTAAACTACCTTTTGATGCGGACAAACTTTCGTCGATCGTTCCGGGGCTGGAGATTCCGACATTAAGTAAAGACCAGTATCAGGTAGTGGCCGAACTGAATCAGAATATCTGGGATGGCGGAACAATTCATTCCACCCGGCAGTTGACAAAGGCACAGGCTGCTGCCGACCGCGAACAGCTGGAAAGCGACCTTTATACATTGAACGACCGGGTAAACCAACTTTATTTCGGCTGCCTGCTTCAGGAAGAACTGATCCGCCAGAACGCATTGCTCCAGAAAGAGTTGCAGATTAATATCGACCGGATAACGGCGATGATGGATAATGGTGTGGCCAATCAGTCCGACCGCGAGAGTATGGAAGTGGAACTCTTGAATGCCCGTCAGAAAGAAATCGAACTGAAAGCCTCCCGTGTCGCCTTCGGCAGAATGCTGAGTGCACTGATAGGGAAGCCTTATGATAAAGACAGGATATTGGTTGTTCCTTCCATACCGGGCGATCCGTTATCCGGAGACATAAACCGTCCCGAATTGCGGGCGCTGGATGCAAAAAGCTATTTGCTGGAAGTACAAAACAAACAGATTACAAGTGGTTTAATGCCTCGTCTGGGTGCATTTGTACAGGGCGGATATGGCCGTCCGGGGTTGAATATGCTGGAGGATGACTTTAATCCGTTTTATATAGCGGGAGTACGCCTCTCCTGGAATATGGGCAAACTGTACACCTTGAAGAATGACCGCCGTAAAGTGACTACAGCACGTCAGCAGGTGGAGGTGCAGCGTGAGACATTCCTGTTTAATACCTCATTGGAACTGATGCAGCAAAATACGGAAATACAGAAAATCTCCGATCTGATGAAAGCGGATGACGAAATAATCCGCCTGCGTACCAGCATCAAAAATGCTGCGGAGGTGAAGCTGGCAAACGGCGTTATCTCCGTCACCGACCTTATCCGCGAAATCAATGCGGAAGATCTGGCGAAGCAAGCCGCTGCCGCCCATCGCATCCAGCATCTGAATGCCGTCTATAATTATATGTATACAACGAATAATGAATAATCACAAAGAATCATGAAGAAGAATATGAAACGATTGAATTCTTATACATTAATAGCAACCGCTTTATTAAGTCTGGCTGCATGTAACAGGGGAGACGGCGACTTCGATGCTACCGGCACGTTTGAAGCGACGGAAATCCTCGTTTCTTCCGAAGCAAACGGAAAGATTATGGAATTGAATATAGAAGAAGGCGACCGCCTGGATGCCGGTGCCCTGATAGGATATGTCGACAGCACTCAATTATATTTGAAGAAAATGCAACTCTCGGCCGGTCTGCGCTCTGTCGATATCCGTAAACCGGATATTCGCAAGCAAATAGCCGCCCTGGAGCAACAGATTGCTACCGCCCGTACGGAACAACAACGTATGGAGAATCTGGTAAAGGCAAAAGCCGGCAACCAGAAACAGGTGGACGACATCGTCAACAATATCAAATACCTCCAGAAACAATTGGATGCGCAGTATTCTACGCTAAACAAGACGACAGGCGGTGCCGATGCGGAAGCCGAAGGTATCCTGTATCAGATTATGCAGCTGGACGACCAGTTACAGAAAAGCCGTATCGTAAATCCCCAGGCAGGAACCGTTCTTGTTAAATATGCTGAACCGGGTGAAGTGACGGCCGCCGGTAAGCCTCTGTATAAAATAGCCGATACCGACTTGCTTTACTTGCGTGCCTATATCACTTCCGATCAGCTTTCGACATTGAAACAGGGCCAGACAGTCCGTGTCTTTGCCGATTATGGAGAAAACGACCGGCGCGAATATCCGGGAACGATTACCTGGATATCCGATAAATCGGAGTTCACTCCCAAAGGAATCCAGACAAAGGACGAACGGGCCAATCTGGTCTATGCCATCAAGATTGCTGTTAAGAACGACGGTTATCTCAAGATTGGACAGTATGGGGAAACGGTGTTTGAGTAATTGAAAATTGAGAATTGAAAATTAATAGGGATGAATGGAGTTAAGATGGAGGCGGTTGGTAAGAACTACGGGCAGGTAGAGGCTTTGCAGGGTATTTCTCTGGATATACATCCCGGCGAACTGTTCGGCCTGATTGGTCCTGACGGGGCAGGGAAGACCACCTTGTTCCGTATCCTGACGACTTTATTGCTGGCAGATAAAGGGACGGCTACCGTCTGTGGTCTGGATGTCGTGCGTGATTATAAAAAGATACGTACGATGGTCGGTTACATGCCCGGCCGTTTCTCGTTGTATCAGGACCTGACGGTCGAAGAGAACCTGGATTTCTTTGCTACCGTGTTTAATACTACGGTAGAAGCCAACTATGACCTGGTTCACGACATTTATGTTCAGATAGAACCTTTTAAAAAACGGAAAGCAGGAAAATTGTCCGGAGGTATGAAACAGAAGCTGGCATTGAGCTGTGCTTTGATTCACCGCCCCGAAGTCCTTTTTCTGGATGAACCGACAACGGGTGTCGACCCGGTTTCCCGGGTGGAGTTCTGGGATATGCTGGACCGCTTGAAGAGGCAGGGCATTACGATTATGGTTTCCACTCCTTATATGGATGAGGCTTCCCGTTGCGACCGCATTGCTTTGATGCGTTCCGGCCAGTGCTTGTCCGTCGATACGCCGGCAGGCATCCGTGCCTCTTTCGGCAGGCAGCTGTGGACTGTCCGGTCGGCATCCATGTTCAGGCTGCTGACGGACCTTCGTTCTTTTCCGGGAACCTATTCCTGTTATGCCTTTGGCGATGCCCATCATCTGACATTAAAGGAAGATGGCAGGGAGATGAATGCCTTGATGCAGTTCTTGAAAGATAAAGGATATGCAGATGTCGCTATTGAACCGGTCGAGCCAAGTGTGGAAGATTGCTTTATGGCTTTGTAAAAACGATAGAGTGAAATGTAATACCATATATTGTGATAGAAAATTCTCATATATTATGATATTGGAATTGTATAATATATGAGAATGCAGTATCATAATATATGAGAATTTTATCTGATAAAAGTATATATACAATGAACGTAATAGAAACAGACAGTCTGACTAAGCGCTTCGGAACTTTTACCGCAGTAGATCATATCAGCTTTGAAGTGGGAGAAGGAGAGATCTTTGGTTTCCTGGGAGCCAATGGCGCCGGAAAGACGACGGCGATGCGTATGCTTTGCGGACTGTCGACACCCACTTCCGGCAAAGCCCGTGTGGCAGGTTTTGATGTATATAAGGAGACCGAGCAGATCAAACGCCATATCGGCTATATGAGTCAGAAGTTTTCCCTGTACGGCGACTTGAAAGTCTGGGAAAATATCCGTTTGTATGGCGGTATCTACGGTCTGTCGAAGAAAAAGCTGGCGGAGAAGACGGATGAACTGCTCGATGTACTGGATCTGGAAGGCGAGCGGAACACGTTGGTCGATGCGTTGCCTTTAGGCTGGAAGCAGAAGCTGGCTTTTTCCGTCGCTATCATCCACGAACCCCGTATTGTTTTTCTGGATGAGCCGACGGGTGGTGTCGATCCGGTTACCCGCCGTCAGTTTTGGGAGTTGATCTATAAAGCGGCGGAACGCAATATCACTGTCTTTGTCACCACCCATTACATGGACGAAGCCGAATATTGTAACCGTGTCTCTATTATGGTCGACGGAAAAATCGAAGCGCTGGACAGTCCGGCTGCTTTGAAATCGTCTTTCCATGCCGAAAATATGAATGATGTGTTCCGTGCCCTGGCGCGAAAAGCAACAAGAGGTGAATAGTTATGAAACAGTTTATATCTTTTATCCGCAAAGAATTCTTCCACATCTTCCGCGACAAACGGACCATGTTGATTTTATTGGCTATGCCGATTATCCTGATTATTCTGTTCGGCTATGCGATTACGACGGAAATAAAATGTGTGCCGATTGCCGTGTTCGACCAAAGCCGGGATGAAGTGAGCCGGAAAATCACCGAACATCTGGGGGCAAGCGAGTATTTTGATTTGTATAAAATGGTAGACAGCGAAGCGGAAGCTCAATCCCTCTTTAAACAGGGTAAGATTAAACTGGTCGTTGTTTTTCCGCCCCAATATGCTTCCACGGCGGATGCGGATGTCCAGTTGCTGGCAGATGCAACCGACCCGAACGAAGCGACCCAGCTGACCGCTTATGCAACCACCATCATCGCTTCTGCCAAAGCGGAGATACAAGGTGATCTCCTTCAGCCGGAAGAAAAAGCGCAGCTTATGCAGGCGGGCATCACGCCGGTCACTCACCTTCTCTACAACCCCACCATGAAAGGCGCCTACAACTTTGTACCGGGGGTAATGGGGCTGATATTAATACTGATATGTGCCCTGATGACCTCCGTAGGCATCGTGAAGGAGAAGGAGATGGGTACGATGGAAGTGTTGCTGGTTTCGCCGATGAAGCCGGTCTATATCATTCTGGCAAAAGCGATTCCCTATCTTTTATTGAGTATAGTGAATGTGGCGACAATCCTTGCCCTGTCTTATTTCCTGCTGAAGGTTCCGATTGCGGGGAGCCTGGTTCTGCTGGTGGCAGTTTCCATCCTGTACGCCCTGGTTTCCCTTTGCCTCGGTCTGTTGATATCGACGATAGCCGACACGCAACAGGCTGCCATGCTGATTAGTGCTATGGTGTTGATGCTGCCGGTGATTCTGCTCAGCGGCATGGTATTTCCCATAGAGAACATGCCTGATATATTGCAATGGCTTTCCAATATCGTGCCGGCCAAATGGTATATTATCGCAGTGAAAGATGTGATGATAAAAGGGTTAAGCGCTGGGGCCATCCTGAAGGAGATAGGGATACTGTCGTTTATGGTCATATTCCTGGTGATTCTTAGTGTGAAACGTTTTAAGACTCGTTTGTGAGATAAGAAGTTATGAAAACATTACGATATTTACTTGAAAAAGAGTTTAAGCAGATCAAGCGCGATCGTTTTTTACCGCGCATCATCTTTTTGGTACCGTTGATGCAGTTGCTTATCCTGCCTTTTGCCGCCAATTTCGAAATGCGTAATATCAATCTGGGAGTGATTGACCATGATCATTCCGTGGTGTCTGTGCAGCTGGTCGAAAAGATTCTTTCGTCCGGTTATTTCCGGCTGACCGATGTGTCTTCCAGTTATGATCAGGCGATCACCTCGATAGAAAGTAACGAGTCGGACCTGCTGCTTGAAATCCCGGCAAAGTTTGAACAGGAGCTTGGCCGGGAAGGAAAGGCGGATGTCCTGATTGCTGCAAACGCAGTGAACGGAACAAAAGGAGGGATGGGTAGCTCTTACCTCACACAAATTATTCAGGATTTTAACCGGGATAAAGGTTTCACCTCTGCTGCCGTGAGTAGTGGAGTGCGGGCAACGGCTCTTTTTAATCCGCATCTGAATTATAAGAATTATATGGTACCGGGTATCTTGGTCTTTTTGTTGACGATTATCGGTGGTTTCCTTTCGGCCCTGAATATAGTCAGCGAGAAGGAGAAAGGGACCATCGAACAGATTAATGTGACGCCTGTCCCCAAAACATTGTTCTTGCTGTCGAAGCTGATTCCTTTTTGGGTAATCGGTTTTATCCTGTTGACGATCGGGGCCATTGTGGCATGGATTATTTACGGTTTGCTGCCGGTCGGCAATATGGGGATTATTTATTTGTTTGCGGCAGTTTATCTGATTGCTTTTACAGGTTTGGGGTTGGCAATATCTTCTATATCGTCCAACCAGCAACAGGCGATGTTCACGGCTTTCTTCTTCTTGATTATATTTGCTTTGTTGAGCGGACTTTTTACCCCGATCAGCAGTATGCCGCAATGGGCACAGACTATAACATTATTTAATCCGGTACGTTATTTTATAGAAGTGATGCGTATGGTTTATCTGAAAGGCAGTTCGTTTTCCGATTTGAGCGGACATTTCATTGTCGTTTGTCTTTTTGCTGTATTATTTAATGTATTGGCTGTGATAAGTTATAGGAAAAAATAGTAAATCCCAAATACGTAATATAGAGTGCCGGATGGTAGAAACGGACAAACGGAGATAATGGTTTTGGCTAGTTGAATGTTTTACAGCATACTTAACGATATTTTACAAACATCTTACTGCTTTTTAACGTGACTCTTTTATATTTGATTCAAATCTGAAACAATATTTCAAATATGGAAAGCGTTATTCCAAATATGGAAAAAGGAGAAGAAAATTATAAGGTGCCGAATTTGGAGAAAGGAATTGCGGTGCTTGAATATCTTTCGCTTCGTCCACAGGGTGAGACGCTGCAAGATATTAAGAATAAGCTGGATATCTCCCAGACTACTGCTTATCGTATTTTGAATACATTGGTTCGATTGGATTATCTTAACTATAATGAAGACACGAAACGCTACAAATTGTCCCGAAAATTGCTAACTTTGGGCTTCAGATCGTTGAATGAACATAATTTGTTGGAGACAGTATTGCCTTGTTTGCGTGATTTGCGTGATAAAGTAGGGGAGACTGCCTGTTTTGGTGTACTAGGAGATGAGAAAGGAATTTTTATAGAGCAGGCGCAGGGACATCATACGTTCCGCTTTGTTCTATCGCCGGGGAAATCATTTGAATTACATTGTTCTGCACCCGGAAAAGCGATTATGGCTTATCTGCCAAACACGGTCCGCGACCGTTATTTGTCGTATATGACATTTGCGAAGTATAATGCGCGGACGATTACTAACCGGGATGCTTACCTGGAAGAATTGGAAAAAGTCCGTAAGCTGGGTTATGCTATGGATAATGAAGAAGAATTGAATGGTGTGATCTGTGTAGGTGCTCCTATCTTTAACTACACAGGCTATCCATGTGGCGCCATCTGGATATCGGGTCCCAAAGACAGGTTAACAAAAGAAATATTCCATTCAACGGTTGCGAGCATCAAGGAGGTCGCTCAGAATATTTCGGCTGAATTAGGATATAGTAAAAACACAAAAAAATAAATAATACCATGAGGACGAGTAAATACATATTAAGAACTTCATTGATGGCATGCTTTGTCAGTTGTTGCATCTCATTTGCATCGGCTGATAATCCGCCTTTTTTTACGACTGATATAAAACTGAATGATAAAGGGGAAATGCTTCTGACTGAAAAAGGAATGAAGCGGGTGGATGTATTTTCAGCCGACGGCAAACTGCTGCGTTCTTTCCCCATGGATGAAACACCGACCGGTATTTTGGTTGACGGCGATAAGGCCTATGTGACGACCTTTGAGAAGACGGGGAAGTTACAGATCTTATTGTTGGAATCGGGTAGGGTGGAAGCTGCTATCCCTACAGGGTCGGGTGCCTGCCATCCGATGTTTGGACCGGATAAAAAGACAATCTATGTCTGTAACCAGTTCGAAAACACCGTGTCGGAAATTGATCCGGTGAATCATAAAGTACTACGCACGGTTAAGGTACTTCGCGAACCGAAATCCGCCGTATTCAGCAAAGACGGTAAATATATGTATGTAACAAACTTCCTGCCGGCACAACGTGCGGACCTGGATTATGTGGCAGCCTGTGTTTCCGTGATTGAAATGGATGGTTTTACCAAAGTGAAAGATATTCAGCTGGCAAACGGTAGTAATGCTTTGCGTGGCATTTGTATTACGCCTGACGGCAAATATGTATATGTGTCGCATAATTTGGGACGTTTCGCCGTACCGACTTCGCAGTTGCAGCAGGGATGGATGAATACGAGCGCTTTCAGTATCATCGATACGGAAAAGCAGGAGTTTGTCGGTGCCGTTGTTGTTGACGAACCGGAAAGAGGTGCTGCCGGTATCTGGAGTATCGATTGTAATGACGATCATATCTTTATTTCACATTCCGGTACTCACGAGGTGAGTGTGATCGATCATCCGGCTTTGCGTGAAAAGTTTGAAGCCTATCCCAATAAGGCGATGCTGGATTATGACCTGAATTTCCTGTATGGCATCCGCGAACGTGTTCCGTTGCAGGGTAACGGTCCCCGTGCGATGGCTCTGACCAACGAGAAACTGGTTGTTCCTACATATTTTGCCGATGTTCTGAATGTAATGGATATTAATACCCGTGAAGTAACGTCGACAGAATTGAATCCGGGACGTACGGAAAGCAATATAAATAAAGGAGAAAAATATTTCAACGACGCCTCCCACTGTTTCCAGAACTGGCAGAGTTGTAACGGTTGCCACCCGGGGGATGCCCGTACGGATGGTATGAACTGGGATTTGATGAACGATGGCGTAGGAAACTCAAAGAACTGCAAAAGTTTGTTGTTTAGCCATGTGACTCCTCCTAATATGATTTCAGGAATCCGTGCTTCTGCGGAGGTTGCTGTGCGTGCAGGATATAACTTCATCCAGTTCTTCGATATTACCGAAGATGATGCAAAATGCGTGGATGAATATCTGACGTCATTGCGTCCGGTGCCGAGTCCTTTGCTGGTGAACGGTGAATTGTCCGATAAGGCGAAAGAAGGACGTAAAGTCTTTGAAAAACTAAAATGTGGTGAATGTCATAGCGGACCTTATTATACAGACATGAAGATGCATCGTATCGGTGAAGATATCGAGTTTGAAAAAGGGTGGGATACTCCGACTTTAAGAGAAGTCTGGCGTACGGCTCCTTATTTGTTCGATGGTCGTGCAGCTACAATGGAGGAAGTCTTTGAAGTGCACAAGCATGGAATTGATAAGAAGGTATCCAAGAAAGATATTGAGGCTTTGGTTGAATATGTAAACTCACTCTAAAAGGAGGGATCGATGAATTATTGCGAGAAGATACGTTATAACATTTACACTACTGAGAAAGCGGATTTTGAGGAAATGGTGGATAAGCTGCTTGCCCAATTACCGCAGAACGAACAAATATTCAGGTTGGCCTTTTTCGGCATGCCGGATGATAATGAACAATATGTTTCGCGCCGCGTAATGTTGCGTGAAAAGGTACGTAAATACTATGGGAACCATGAACCGGTGTTGAGTTATGTATCCCAGCCGCCATTGAACGGAGGTTTGATACTGGAGGCTCATACATATACGCCGGATAAAGGAGACCATATTACATATAAACATATCGGGACATTCCCGTATGTGGTATTGGTAAATGGCAGCGGCCGTTTCCTGTTTGCCGGAGGTTTCCATGGCGATGTGATTAATTTCGGTATCGAGCAACAGTCGAAAGAAGTGTTCAAGCTGGTATCGGAGTTGTTGAGGAAGGAAGGATTCCCGATCAACAGCATCATCCGCCAGTGGAACTATATCGAGCAGATCACTAAGTTTGACGGTGAAGACCAGCATTATCAGATATTCAATAATGCCCGTAGCGATTATTATGCCATGACAACCTGGGAAAACGGTTATCCGGCAGCAACGGGTATCGGTGCGAATCTGGGAGGCATACTGGTTGATCTGGATGCTGCCGTATTCTCGAATCCGGATTGTTATGCAACACCGATCGACAATAAATTGCAGGTGGCTGCCCACGCTTATTCCGAAGGAGTACTGGAGCCGGCCCACAGCAAAAAGACGACTCCGAAGTTCGAGCGCGCCAAGAGCATGACATTTGGAGAACGTGAGGTGATCTATATCTCCGGAACTGCGGCTATCCGTGGCGAGGAGAGTTTGATAGGAGTGGGGTTGGAGCGTCAGCTTCATATTACGATGGAGAATATCGCTGAACTGATCGGTGAGGCGAAATTGAAAATGCTCCGGGTCTATCTGAAAGAGAAATCTTTCTTTGAAGAAGCTGAAAGGCTTTTGAATGCGTATGAGTTGAATATCCCCATATCATATATGTGGGCTGATGTTTGTCGGGATGAATTATTAATTGAGATTGAGGGAATAGCAGTGTTGTAACCCCTGCCATATCATGTTGACCGTTTGGCGAAATAAAGCAAATATTACTAACATAAATTAAAACAAAAATGAAAAAAGGATTGAGTATTAAAACAATGGCTGTGGGGCTTTTATTAAGTTCTATGGTTGCATGTACTGGTAACAAAACAAGTGACGCTACTTGTTGCAACGGAGAGGGCGAATGCACTGAACAGAGCAAATGCGATAAAAATTCTAATTGTAAAACTAATAAAGAAATGGCTTATTCTAAGAAGTACACAAACGCCGACTTCTACAAAGACGGCAAATTCGATCAGGCAGTAGCTATCGAAGCAATGAAAGACATGTTTAAGTTCTATGATGTTCCTTTTACAGAACTGATGGCTAAAGACATGTGGGTTACAGATTTCGGTCTGGGTGACTTTGAAAACGTTGGTATGGGTGGTATTTTCTGGATCAACGATGCAGAACACGGATACTTCGCTCACGCTATCTATCTGCTTCCGGGACAGATGATCCCTGAACACGCTCACGTAAAAACTAAATTCCCTGCAAAACACGAATCATGGATGGTTGAAAAGGGATGGGTTTATAACTTCTCTGTACTTGGTGACGAAACTCCGAACGCTCCTGCAATTCCTGCAAGTCACGGACCTATCAAGAGCAAAAACTTCGTAGTTCAGAAAGTCGGTGATGTATTGCGTCTGAAAGAGCTTGAATCATTCCACTTCATGATGGCAGGACCGGAAGGTGCTATCGTTGACGAATGGGCTTGTTATCATGACAATGACGGTTTGCGTTTCACAAACCCGAAGGCGTCTCTCTAACTCCAATCGTAGTTGTTAACACCTTATATTAATATTGAGATACATGAATAAATATTTTTTATTAGTATCACTCTTTTTATCTACTTCTTTCTTTGTTTCGGCCGCGCCGAAACAAAAGAAGGTGGATACCTGGATTGATGCATCAATTAAAGCAAAAACGGAACTGCAAACCCAGCTTCAGAAAACAGGAATGCCGATTATTTCCTCTTTCAAGAAGCATAAGGAAAAAGCAGAACCTTTTGCTGTTGACTTGAAAGGCGTAGATAAGCTGGTGCTTATCACTGCCGGAGGTCCGGATGGTTCTGATTACGACCAGGCTGTTTGGGGTAATGCCCGTTTGATTAAAGCGGACGGTACTGCTGTTTGGTTGGATGAAGTTCCTTTCGAATATGGTGTTGCCGGTTGGGCAAAGCCAAAAATGAATATTAATGCTTACGACCATGAGATTTTCATTGCAGGCAAAGAATACAAACACGGTGTTTTCTGTCATGCAAACGGAACTTTGGTTTATCCTATTAAAGGTGAATATGTTCGTTTTGAAGCTGAAGTAGGTATCGACGATACTTCTTCCGGCGGTAGCGTGTATTTCCAGGCATTGAACGTTGTTCCGAAGTTTGTCGGCGATGAACTGATCGCTAAATATCCGGAACAGATCGGTATGCTGGGCGCTATGATGGACGGTCTGGACACTTGGTTGATCACTCCGGATGCTTCTATTGAAAAACAAGCGGTAGAAGCAATGGTCGGTAAGTTGAAAGACGGCTCTTATTATAAGAGTGTCGTTCAGCAGATCGCTAACGAAAAAGATGTAAATACACAAATCCGTAAATATCTGGAGTTGTTTGAAAAACTTCAGGATGTTTATGCGCTTCAGGGCGAACTGGAATGGCTGAATATCGATGCTATCAAGTTGGCATTTGCAGATATGAGCAAGCAGAAAGGTTTTGATGCTGCTAAATATCAGCCGATGCTGAACGAATTGGTACAACTTCAGCAGAAAGGTTTCAGTGGTATTTATAAAGGAGACGAACAAGCTATTGCCGATGCTCGCAAGGCATTGGATAATAAGAAGGCTATTTTGTTAGGCAACCCGTTGTTGGATGCAGACAAGATCGTTGCCGTACGTTATAAATTAGGCTCTACTGCTCGTCAGGCAATGGCTCCTTCTTTGGGAACACAAGCTAACAACTGGAGTAACCAGGAATCTGCCCGCCGTAGTGGTTTCGATGCAGAGATCGTTGAATTGTCTAACCTGCGTGGTGACATGCAGATGAAGAGTATCTTCAAACCGATCGTTCCCGATGCCTCTATCGCTGACCTGAGAATGCACTGGGATGCAAACCGCGTTATGTTCACAACCCTGATGGGCGAGAACGACAAACGTTGGAATGTATACGAAGTAAAACTGGATGGAACAGGCTGCAAAAAGCTGATCGAGAATGAAGAACCTGACTTGGAATTCTATGATGGTACTTATCTTCCGGACGGACGTATTATTGCTAACTCCAACATCGGTTACCAGGGTGTTCCTTGTGTAAGTGGTGATGACCCGGTTGGTAATATGGTTCTTTATACTCCGGAACAGAAGAATCTGCGTCGTCTGACATTTGACCAGGATGCCAACTGGAACCCGGTTGTAATGAATAACGGACGTGTGATGTATACCCGTTGGGAATATACTGACCTGACTCACTATTATTCTCGTATCGTGATGCATATGAATCCGGACGGAACAGAAAACAAGGCTTTGTATGGTAGTGGTTCAATGTTCCCGAACAGTACGTTCGACATTCAGCCGTTGCCCGGACATGGTTCTGCTTTCGTTGGTATTATCTCAGGACACCACGGTGTTGCCCGTTCAGGACGTCTGATCATCTTCGACCCGACAAAGGGACGTAAGAATGTACAGGGTATGGTTCAGGAAATTCCTCACCGTAACCGTCCTATCCAAGAGTTGATCAAAGACGAATTGGTAAATGGCGTATGGCCTCAGTTCGTTAAACCGACTCCGCTGAATGACAAATATTTCCTGGTTGCAGCCAAGTTAGACCCGCAGTCTTTGTGGGGACTTTATCTGGTCGATATCTATGATAACGTTACTTGTCTGATGCAGGCAGAAGGTGAAGGTTATATCAGCCCGATCCTGGTGAAGGAAACAAAAACACCTCCGGCAATTCCTGATCGTGTGAAGCTGAATGAAAAAGAAGCTACTATCTTTATTCAGGATATTTATGAAGGTGAAGGTCTGCGCGGTATTCCTCGCGGAACTGTAAAAGAACTTCGTCTGCATGCTTATGAATATGCTTATGTGAAGACTCGTTCAGACCACAACTGGCACGGTATCCAGAGTGGTTGGGATATCAAACGTTTGTTAGGTACTGTACCTGTTGAAGAAGACGGTTCGGCTATCTTCAAAGTTCCGGCTAATACTCCGATCTCTATCCAGCCGATCGACAAGGACGGCGTTGCTGTTCAGTGGATGCGTAGTTGGGTAACCGGCCAGCCGGGTGAAGTGGTATCTTGTATCGGTTGTCACGAAGACCAGAATCAGATTCCTATTCCGAAACGTGTGATGGCTTCTCAGAAAGCGGCTGTTCCGTTGAAGGCTCCTGAAGGTGGTGTTCGTTCATTCACATTCGACCTGGAAATTCAGCCTATCCTGGATCGTGCTTGTATCGCTTGTCATAATGGCGAAGGTAAGGCATTCGACCTGCGTGGCGGTAAGAAAGACAAACTGGGTTATGGCACATCTTATCTGAACATTCATCCGTACGTACACCGTCAGGGTGGCGAAGGTGATATGGTTGTTCTTCAGCCGTATGAATATCATCCGAACACCAGCGAATTGGTTCGTATCCTGAAGAAGGGTCATCATAACGTGAAACTGACTGACGCAGAATGGTTGAAACTGTACAACTGGATCGACTATAATGCTCCTGATAAAGGTTACTTCGATGCAAACGTTCTGGGTAAGGAAATCATCCCGTATCAGGGATTCGATCAGATCGAACGTCGTAAAGAATTGACTGACAAATATGCTAATGGCATGGGTGTAGACTGGAAGAAAGAAATCGCTGACTACGCTTCTTATCTGAAAGCTCAGGGCCCGATCACTCCGGTTATGCCTGAAAAGGCCGCTCCTGTAAAGGTGAAGAATGTGAAAGCTAAAGGTTGGCCGTTCGACAAAGCAGCTATCAAAGATATGCTTGCAAAGGAAACGAGCAACCGTAAAGAGGTTGAAATCGCTCCGGGCGTGAAGATCAATTTCGTTCGTATCCCTGCCGGTGAATTCGTAATGGGTAGCTATAATGGCGAATCTGATGCTTATCCTACTGCTAAGGTGAAGATCGACAAACCGTTCTGGATGGGTGAAATGGAAATTACCAACCAGCAGTTCAATGCGATTTATCCGGATCATGACAGCCGTTTCGTAGACCAGTTGTGGAAAGACCACGTGGTACAGGGTTATCCGGCTAACGAGCCGAATCAACCGGTAATCCGTGTAAACTACAATGATGCAATGGATTATTGTAAGCAACTGAGCGAAAAGACAGGTCTGAACATTACGCTTCCGACAGAAGCACAATGGGAATGGGCTTGCCGCGCAGGTAGCGACAGTGATTTCTGGTATGGTGATATGAATACTGACTTCGGTAAATATGAAAACCTGGCTGACAAGACTACTTTACTGTTCGCAGTAAGTGGTGTAGACCCGAAACCGATGTCTCCGAATTCTTATTGGTATAAGTATTATACTTATCTGCCGAAAGAAGAAGGAGTAGACGACGGTCAGCTGATCCAGACAGGCGAAAAGGTATATGAAGCCAACCCGTTTGGTTTGTATAACATGCACGGTAATGTTTCAGAATGGACCCGTTCAGACTATGTGCCTTATCCGTATAATCCGAAGACAAAACTGACTTCAGATCATAAAGTGGTTCGTGGTGGTTCATATATCGAACGTCCGAAATTCTCTACTGCTTATGCACGTAAGGCTTACTATCCGTACCAGCGTGTATTTAACGTAGGTTTCCGTGTAATCATCGAAGACTAATCCCTAAGATATGTCCTGGATATAGATAAAATCTATTAGGTGGCCCCGGTGAGGCCGGGGTCACTTAATTGAAAATTCTTATCTTTGGCGGCATAACTTAATAAAACAACAAATGAAAGCAACTCTCGAAAGAATACTATCTTCCTTTGTAACAACAATTGTCTTGTTACTCCTCTATGGTTTTGGCCTGGCTGTCGCCACTTTTATAGAAAAGTATCATGGAACAGCAGCTGCCAAAGCAATGATTTATTATTCCCCTTTATTCTTTTTGTTGCAATTCCTTTTGGTTGTTAATTTTATTGTCATTGCTGTTAAGTACCAGTATTGCAAACTGCACAGATGGGGCTTAATGGTTGTTCATACTTCCTTTATCATTATCCTTCTTGGCGCCCTCACATCCTTCCAGTTCGGCGAAGAAGGTATCCTTCATATCCGCGAAGGAGAATCAACCGATCAGATAGCAGTCCGCCAGGGCGATCTGACAACATTCCACACTTTACCCTTCACCGTAGAATTGGTGAAATTTACTTTAACCCGCTATCCGGGTTCGTCCAGTCCGTCTTCTTATGAAAGCGAATTGCTGGTGCATGTAGATGGTAAAACACGCCACGAACATGTATTCATGAATAATGTATTAGATGTAAAAGGTTACCGTTTCTTCCAGGCTTCTTACGATCCGGACGAACAGGGTACCGTACTTTCCGTCAACCGCGATGTAGCCGGACGGAATATAACGTATACAGGTTACCTGTTGTTGGTAATCGGTCTTATCTTATCCTTAGTAGGGAAGAATTCCCGCTTTATGGCATTGAGCCGCCGTTTGAAAGAATTTCGTTCTGTTGCACAATCGGCAACAATGGTTATCGCTTTGCTGGCATTATCGGTGTCGGTAAATGCGAAAGAAGAAACTTCGTCCATGCTGGATGCCGTACAGAAATATGCGGTGTCTCCGGAACATGCCGCTAAGTTCGGCGCATTGCCGATCCAGTCGCATAGCGGCCGTATGATGCCTATCAATACCTTTTCTTCGGAAATCCTGCGTAAGCTGCATAAGTCGGACAAGATCGGAAATCTGAACTCCGACCAGTTCCTGCTGAGCCTGCTTTCCATGCCGGATATGTGGATGCGCATTCCTTTTATCGCTTTATCCAATAAAGAACTGGCTAATTATTACGACCTGACAGACGGCGAATGTGCCTATCTTCAGGCGTTCGATAATAAAGGCGATTATAAATTGCAACAGAAACTGGAGGAAGCCTACAACAAGATGCCTGCCGAACGGACCCGTTTCGACAAGGACTTGCTGAAACTCGACGAGCAGATCAACATTTTCCACCAGTTGATCAATTACCAAATGTTGAACCTGTTCCCGAAAGAGGACGACCCTAACCATAAATGGTATGCCCCCGGTGATGACTTGTCCGAATTTGCCGGCAAGGACTCCATGTTTGTTTCCCGCATCATGGGCTGGTATCTGGCCGAAGTGCAGGATGCTTTGCAGGGTGGCGACTGGTCGAAAGCCAATGAGGTGATCGACATGATCAGTACTTATCAGCAGGCAAAGAACAAAACACTGGATATCTCTCCGAAAAAGATAGAGACAGAATTGAAATATAACAAGATGGACGTGTTCCGTCAGTGTAAGAAAGGCTATCTGATCCTGGGAGGATTGATGCTTGTACTCTCTTTCGCCATGCTGTTCAAACAGCAGAAGTGGATGAAGGCTGGTCTCTGGATAGTGGGAATAGGCGTATTGACTGTATTCCTTTTACACATGTACGGCATGGGGATGCGTTGGTATATTGCCGGATATGCGCCATGGAGTAACTCGTATGAAACAATGGTATATGTTGCCTGGGCGACAGTCTTGGCCGGTCTGCTGTTTGTAAGACGCAGCACGGTGACCTTTGCACTGGCTACTTTGTTCGGCGGTATTATCCTGTTCGTCTCCGGACTGAACTGGATGGACCCGGAAATCAATCCGCTCGTTCCGGTACTGAAATCGCCGTGGCTGATGTTCCATGTAGCCGTAATCGTTGCCGCTTATGGCTTCTTCGGTATCAGTTGCCTGATCGGATTGACGAACCTGGTGATGACGAGCATCGCCGGAAAGAAAAATACGGAATTACTGAAAGCCCGTGTGAAAGAACTGACTATCGTCAATGAAATGTCGCTCTGGGTAGGTCTGGCTTTGATGACGATCGGAACATTCCTCGGTGCCGTTTGGGCGAACGAGTCATGGGGACGTTACTGGGGATGGGACCCGAAAGAAACATGGGCATTGATTACGATGGTGGTTTATGCCGTTGTTGTTCACCTTCATCTGGTGAGACGCTGGTACAGCGACTGGTTATTCAATCTGTGCTCGGTCGTTGCTTTCTCATCCGTATTGATGACATTCTTCGGAGTGAATTATTTCCTGAGCGGCATGCACTCGTACGGACAGAACGATAATGTACACGGAATCTTTACTTATTTGTATATAGCCGGTGCTGTTGTAATCGTTTTAGGCGTATTGTCCAGGATTGGCTTTAACAAAACGAAGGAGAAGGAAAATGGGTAGTTTTTGCCTGTTGTGGTCTACCTACTTGGTAGGCATGATCTACCTACTAGGTAGACACGGTTAACCTACTAGGTAGGCAAGGTCGGGTCCGTTACCAGATAAAGTGGATATAAAATAAATGAATTATTAATATAGAAGTTAAACATTAAATTTTAGTGATCATGAGAACATTTAATCATGTAGGTATCATTACCAACGAAAACCAAGAAGGTGCAATGTTCAACGAAGGTTTGAACGTATGGTTAACCGATTACAGCAAGAGCCCTAACAAGATCGAATTCCTGAAGTTTGACGATCCTGCAAAGAGTTGTCTGCCTGAATTGGTTAAATCAAATGGTCATATCGCTTATACAGTTCCTTCACTGGACGAAGCGCTGAAAGATGCAAAGGTAATCTTTGGCCCGGCTGTATGCGACGAACATCTGACTATCGCTTTCATCGAAGAAGAAGGCATCGCAATCGAATTAATGGAAATCAAATAATTTATAAACCTAAACGAAACAAGGAGGAAAAACACCATGGCAGAAATTAAGACTAAATTTATAAATGATCCCGAACAAGTAACTCCGGAATTGCTGGAAGGTTATGTATTGGCTTATCCTGATCAGGTAAAGCTGGCTGCAGAAAACGTTGTTGTTCGCGCTAATCCGAAAAGCGAAGACAAAGTAGCTATCGTTACATTAGGCGGTTCTGGTCACGAACCTGCATTGAGCGGCTTCGTAGGCGACGGTATGCTCGACTGCTCCGTTGTAGGCGACGTATTTGCAGCTCCGGGTGCACAGCGTCTGTTCCAGGCTTTGCAGTTGATGAAACGTGAAGCAGGTATCCTGTTGGTTGTATTGAACCACTCAGGCGACGTGATGAGTGCAAACATGGCTTGCCAGCTGGCAGAACGCGTAGGCATTAAAGTTAAACAGCTTCTGACTCACGATGATATCAGTGCCGGTATCGGTGCTCCGACAAACGATCGTCGCGGTTTGGCTGGTTGCGTGCCTTTGTATAAGATTCTGGGTGCTGCTGCCGACGAAGGCAAATCATTGGACGAACTGATCGAGATCGGCGAACGTTACAACGAAAAAGTAGCTACTTTGGCTGTTGCTATGCGTTCTTGTACTCATCCGCAAAACGATGCTACAATCACTGACCTGCCTGCCGGTATCATGGAAATCGGTATGGGACAGCACGGTGAAGGTGGTGGCGGCCAGAAACCGCTGGTATCTGCCGATGCTACTGCTGCCGAAATGGTAGACCTGCTGTGTCAGCAACTGCAACCGAAGGCTGGCGACAAGATGATGCTTATCATCAACGGCGTAGGCGCTACTACTCATATGGAATTGAATATCATCTTCCGCAAGGCTTACAAAGAATTGGAAGCACGTGGTCTGGAAGTAGTATTCGGTCGTATCCAGGAAATCCTGACAGTTCAGGAACAAGCCGGTTTCCAGATGATCGTAGGTATTTTGGATGAAGATCATATTGACTATTTAAAGAACAAGAGTGCAAACGCACCGTATTGGACAACTATCGGTAAATAAACAAATAAACATGAAACAATTGACTATTGAGGCTTTCAAAGGTATGCTGAATAACGCCTTAACGCATATCAAAGCCCGCGAAGACGAATTCTCTAAACTGGATGCGGTAATCGGTGACGGCGATCACGGACAGGCTATCGTAACTGCTTTCTCTGTTGTAGTGAAAGCAGGCGAGAAAGGAACAGAATTCAAATCTATGCTGAATGACATGGGATTTGGCGTGATGCTGGAAACAAGCGGATCGACAAGTACCCTGTTAGGAGCATTTTTCCTTGGAATGAGCGACAACGCTGCCGGCACTGAACTGGATGCTGCCGCTGTGAAGAAGATGTTTGCCGGAGGCCTTGCAAATGTGCAGAAACAGACACAGGCTAAGAAGGGTGATAAAACCATGATGGACGCCCTGATCCCCGCAATCGAAGCAATCGAAGCATCTACTTCGGACGATATCAAGGAAATCATGACAGCAGGTGCTGAAGCAGCTATCAGAGGTGCTGAAGAAACTGTCAACATGAAAGCAAACTTCGGACGTGCCCGTAACTACGGCGAACGTTCTATCGGTTACGCCGATAGCGGTGCTACTTCCTGGAGCTGTATGTTTGCCTCTTTCGCAGAAGCATTATAATAGAATAACTAACTTTTTTAAATATAGAAAATAGAAAAATGGCAGATTTAGATGATTTGAGAGAAGGCAGTAACTTCGGTTTAGGTGTTAGCTCTCAACAACAGAGTTTCCATGTGAAAGGTGCTGAAAACCTTCCCTGGGGTATGAAAGATCGTTTATCACGTATCTTCAACCCGAAAACAGGCAAAGCCGTAATGTTGGCTTTCGACCACGGCTTCATCATGGGACCGACTTCAGGTTTGGAACGTATCGACCTGAATATTGTACCGCTGATTGAATATGCCGACTGTATCATGTGTACACGCGGTATCCTTCAGTCTTCAATCCCGACAACAACAAACAAACCTATCTGTTTGCGTTCGGATGCTGGTACTTCTATCCTGACTGACCTGAACGACAACGTTCTGATCGACATAGAAGATGCTATCCGCATGAACGTTTCAGCTATGGCTGTGATGTTGGCTATCGGTGACGAAGCACACGAAGCGAAGACGATCGCTAACCTGTACAAGGCTGTAGATAAAGGAACTCGTTATGGTATTCCTGTAATGGGTGTGACTGCTGTCGGCAAACAGATGGCACGCGACGCTCGTTACTTCGGTCTGGCTTCTCGTATCTGTGCTGAAAACGGTGCAAATATCGTGAAGACTTACTATTGCGAAGGTTTCGAAAAAGTAGTTGCCGCTTGTCCGGTTCCTGTTGTGATTGCAGGCGGTAAGAAATTACCTGAACTGGAAGCATTGGAACTGTGTTACAAGGCTATCAACGACGGTGCTGCCGGTGTTGACATGGGACGTAACGTATTCCAGTCTGAAAATCCTGTCGCTATGATCCAGGCTGTTCACGCAGTGGTTCATGACGGTTTGACTCCGCAACAAGGTTTCGAAAAGTTCCAGGATTTGTCTAAGTAATTAATTATTATACTCCGAAGGGGCGGGGCTCTGCTCTGCCCCTTGTTGTATCTAAACATAACATAATACATATATTGAATTGCCATGAAGAAAATATTCACATTATTGTGCTCTGCTCTTTTCTTATTTGCTGCCACTTCCTGCCAGCAAAAGGCTCAGAAATTATTGTTGGCCGGTTCAGGCTGGAATAAAGTCGTTATCATCGATAAGAATACAAAGCAGATAGAATGGGAGCATCCTATACAAAAAGGTTGGGAATGTAATTCAGCCGTTGCTACTCCGGACGGAAATATCCTGTTCGCCTATAAAAAAGGTGCAAAACTGATTACCCGCGATCAGAAAGAGTTATGGAACATTCCGGCTCCGGATACTTGCGAGATGCAGACAGCCCGTGTATTGCCCGACGGTAATTACCTGTTGGCATGGTGCGGCCATCCGGCTAAGATCATGGAAGTAAGCCCGAAAGGCGAGATACTTTCAGAAACTGTATACGAAACAGGTATCGACCACCCGCATGCTCAGTTCCGCCAGGTGAACAAGAACAAGGCAGGCAACTATCTGATGCCTCTTTTCGCTACATCTGAAGTACGTGAAATCTCTCCGGCCGGCGAACTTGTTAAAACAACGAAGCTGGAAGGTACTCCGTACAGCACTGTATTGCTGAACAACGGCAATTACATGGTAGCTTGCGGTGACGGACATTCTCTGATGGAAGTAAATCTGGATAAAGGCGAAGTAATCCGCCGGATCGGCGAAAAGGACATCGAAGGTGTTTCTTTATTCTTTGTTGCCCAGCTGTTGCCTACTTCAAACAACGGTCTGTATATCTGTAACTGGCAGGGACACGACCCCAGTGCAAAAGAATCAAACAACCCGCAGTTGATGGAGATCGACGGTAACAACAAAGTTATCTGGAGCCTGAATGACAACGATACATTCGGCATGATCTCTTCTGTCTGCCCGATCGACTAAGTAGATTATCTATAACTACTGGTTGTAACTGTTTCCCCTCCCGAGAGGGAAACAGTTACTTTCTTCACTCTCCACAGAAGGATTTATAACTTTCTCCATTTTTTATATATCTTTGCTAAACGTTAAACCTAAAAACAAACTTAATATCATGAAATTGCAACCAATCGACATCTTTATCATCGGACTCTATCTGGTGGCCATGATCGTCATCGGATTAGTGTTAAAGAAAAAGGCGTCGAAAAACATGGACTCCTACTTCCTGGGAGGAAAAACACTACCTTTTTATATGTTAGGCTTGTCTAACGCATCCGGCCAGTTCGATATCTCTGGTACTATGTGGATGGTTACACTAGCCTTTATTTATGGAATCAAAAGTGCCTGGGTGCCCTGGCTCTGGCCTGTATTTAACCAGATATTCCTGATGGTCTATCTCTCTGTCTGGCTGCGCCGGTCGAATGTGCTGACGGGGGCGGAATGGATACAGACACGGTTCGGAAAGAACAAAGGCGCCAGCCTGTCGCATACGATTGTCGTTATCTACGCCCTGATCGGTGTGCTGGGGTTCCTTAGCTACGGCTTTATCGGCGTGGGTAAATTTATGGAGATATTCTTCCCGTGGGATTTTGTTTCCCAGTATGTCCCGTTTGATATACCGGCTGAATACGTGCCGCATGCTTACGGTATATTCTTTACAGCCATCGCCACGATCTATGTGATGCTGGGCGGTATGCTGAGTATCGTATGGACCGATGTGGTTCAGTTTGCCATTATGACGGTTGCCGGTATCACGATTGCCGTTATCGCTATGATGAAGGTAAGCCCTGAAACGATTGCTTCTATCGTACCTGCCGGTTGGGACAGCCTGATGCCTGGGTGGAACCTTGATTTGCATTGGACCGACATTTTCAGCGATGTAAATACAAAGATAATGAACGACCAGTTCGGTTTATTCGGGATCTTTATTATGATGATGCTTTTCAAAGGAGTGTTCAATAGTATGGCGGGACCTGCCCCCAACTACGATATGCAGAAGATCCTTTCCTGCCGTAACGGTAAGGAAGCAGCCTTAATGAGCGGTTCTGTTCCTGTCATCCTGCTTATCCCGCGTTATCTGATGATTATGGGATTTACGATCCTGGCGCTGGCTTTCTTCAAAGACCTGGATTTGACGACAAAGACCGGAGCGATTGACTTCGAACTGATCCTGCCGAATGCTATTAACCAGTTTGTGCCCGTTGGAGTATGCGGATTGCTGCTTGCCGGATTGCTTGCCGCCTTTATGTCTACTTTTGCCTCTACGGCCAACGCGGCGCCTGCTTATATTGTAAATGATATCTATAAAAAATATATCAACCCGAATGCCAGCAACAAGACGATGATCCGTGCCAGCTATATCGTAACGGTAGCGGTGGTTGTTGTCAGTGTGGTGATCGGTTTCTTCGTGGAGAGCGTAAACTCCGTCCTGCAATGGATCACATCTGCTTTGTATGGCGGATATATTGCAGCCAACCTGCTGAAATGGCACTGGTGGCGTTTTAACGGGAACGGTTATTTCTGGGGAATGATTACCGGTATCCTGGCCGCTATGGTATGTCCGTTCATCTTCGACGGCTATACGATGGTAGACGGACATTTTGTGGAAAGGGTGGGCGAGTATGCCAACAATGCTCCGATGCTGCCGTTGTTCTACTTCCCGGTTTTGCTGGTTGTTTCCCTGATCGGTTGTATCGTCGGTACTTATGCGGCTCCTCCGGTAGAAGACGAAACGCTGGAACGTTTCTACATCACCGTACGTCCCTGGGGGTACTGGAAACCTGTTTATAATAAGGTTGTTGCCAAATATCCGCAGGTAAAGGCGAATAAAAACTTCAAACGCGATATGTTCAATGTGGCTGTCGGCATTATCTGGCAGATGTGTCTGACCATTATCCCGATGTATATCGTGATCCGTGAAGGCATGCCGTTGATAACCAGCATCCTGATCCTGGCTATCACTACGTTGGTGCTGAAAAAGAACTGGTACGACAAGATGAGCAAGGATGAAGTCGAATATAATGCTTTGATGGAAGAACTGAAATTGAATGAAAAGAAGTAATTTTGTATTGTCAAATAAAACAAATCAATAAGAAATGGATAAACTGAAAATTATTGGCGAACCGCTGCCCGATATGCCTTGGGAAGACCGCCCGGCTGATTGTAAAGATGTGATCTGGAGATATTCGAATAATCCGGTGATTCCCCGTGATATTATCCCTACATCAAACAGTGTGTTCAACAGTGCTGTCGTTCCGTTCAAGGGAGGTTATGCCGGTGTGTTCCGTTGCGACGATACCAACCGCCGTATGCGTCTGCATGTCGGTTTCAGTGCGGATGCTATCCACTGGAATATTTCTGAGACAAAGCTGGAGTTCGAATGCGAGGACGAAGAGATAGGCAAATTCGTTTATGCGTATGACCCTCGTGTATGCTTCATCGAAGACCGCTACTATATCACCTGGTGTAACGGCTATCATGGCCCGACGATCGGTGTGGCTTATACATTCGATTTCGAAACATTCCATCAGTTGGAAAATGCTTATCTGCCTTTCAACCGTAACGGTGTGATGTTCCCGCGTAAGATCAACGGTAATTTCGCCATGCTGAACCGTCCGAGTGACAATGGCCATACTCCGTTCGGCGACATTTTCTACAGCGAATCGCCTGATATGTGTTTCTGGGGAAAACATCGTCATGTGATGGCTCCGGCTCCGTTTGAAGTGAGCGCCTGGCAATGTCTGAAGATCGGGGCAGGTCCTATTCCTATCGAGACATCGGAAGGCTGGTTGCTGATCTATCATGGCGTGTTGCAGTCATGCAATGGCTATGTATATAGCTTCGGTGCCGCCCTGTTGGATCTGGATCAGCCCTGGAAGGTAAAATATCGCACGGGGCCGTACTTGCTTTCTCCGCAAAAGGATTATGAATGTGTAGGTGACGTGCCTAACGTGACATTCCCGTGTGCCGCCCTGCATGATCCCGAATCTGACCGTATCGCTATCTATTATGGCTGTGCGGATACCGTGACAGGTCTTGCTTTCGGTTATATCAGCGAAATCATCGAGTTTACAAAGAAAAATTCTATTGTATAAATTCGTATATTTCCATTAATAGGAGAATACGTTTTCTAAAAAAGAGGGGTGCGTCAAAAGGAAAGAGTCTCAATAGTCTCATCAGTCTCACCCCCCTTTTTCATTTTCTGCATTTTTGTTCAGATAAAGATTTCTGCACTTATATATTTGAAATATAGCTTATTATATTTATATTTTCTTTTTTCTCTCTTCAATTTATTCCTTTTTTTATTAAAGTTTCGGACGCACTTCTTCTTTTGGAGTATGGTTATTCGGTCATATGAGGTAAGCATAATATGAAAAACGGGTAAGCACCGGAAGAAAAACGGATAGGCACCGGAGGAAGAACGGATAGGCACCGGTGAGTTAACGGATAACTACTCACTAAAAATGTCCGAAATAAAGAGAAAAAACGGGTTTTTATGCTTGGATTTAAATCTTAAAACAGGGTGTATATGAATGTATATCAGTGTGTTATATGTGCTTTTTAGAAAAAGCGTATTTTCAGAAATGGGGGTGAGACTGATGAGACTCTTGACACTCCTGTTCTTCATGGGATAGTCAGAAACACGAAACGACATAAAACAAAAAACCTCAGAAATTAAATTCCTGAGGTTCTCTGTGGGCAGTGATGGATTCGAACCACCGAAGTCGAAAGACAGCTGAGTTACAGTCAGCCCCATTTGGCCACTCTGGTAACTGCCCAGTGCAAAACTTATGTTTTATAGGGAAATCTCTCTTTCCCTTTGAGCCTCTTGTCGGATTCGAACCAACGACCCCGAGATTACAAATCACGTGCTCTGGCCAACTGAGCTAAAGAGGCATTCAGTATTTCTGTTTTGCGAGTGCAAAGGTAGTGATTATTTCTAATCTCGCAATAGGGGAGGGTGTTTTTTTGTATACTTTTTTTCATCTTTCTTTTCAAATACAATCTATCTCCCTGATTAATAATAAGAAAAGATTAGACATTTTTTTAAGAAAAATAGTAGAAGTGAAAATAAATTCTTATTTTGCCGACTCATATAATATCACTTAATCTAAAATCTATTATCATGAGCATTAACAGAAGACAATTTTTAAGAAGATCATTGGCGGGAAGTGCAGCTATTGTTGTAGGCAAAGAGATGAATGCTGCCAATACGCCGGTCAGCGGGAGTTCTTTTTCACAGACAGAAGACCTGTCTCCCCCGGCCAAAGGAAAATCTGTTTTAGGACTGCGTTGTAAACCATTGAGTACCGTCCGTATCGGTGTTGTCGGTCTGGGAAGAGGGGCAGGCGCCGTAGAGCGTATGGCACAGATCGAGGGAACGGAGATTGTGGCTATCTGTGATCTGAATCCCGAACGGATTGAGAATAGCCAGAAAACACTTAAAAACAGTAACCGGAAAGAAGCAGTCGCATATACCGGAGAAGAAGACTGGAAGAAAATGTGCGAACGCGATGATATCGACCTGATTTATAATGCCACCCCTTGGGAGATGCACGTGCCTATCGCCCTTTATGCCATGGATCATGGAAAACATGTTGCCATCGAAGTGCCGGCTGCGCTAACGGTAAAGGATTGTTGGGCGTTGGTCGACAAGGCCGAAGAAACGCAGCTTCATTGCATGATGCTTGAAAATTGTTGTTACGATTTCTTTGAATTGGCCACATTGAATATGGCCCGCCAGGGATTGCTGGGAGAAATTATTCATACCGAAGGCGCTTATATCCACGACCTGAGAGGCTCGAAGTTTAAAGGCTATTATAAACATTGGCGCCTGGAATACAGTAAATACCATACCGGAAACCCGTATCCAACACATGGACTCGGCCCGGTTGCCCAGATTCTGGGAATCAACCAGGGAGACCGGATGGATTACCTGTCATCTGTTTCGACCAACCAGTTCGGCCTGGCTCTTTGGGCGAAGGAAAATCTGAAAGATGACGAACGTATCACCCAATCGGAACGGTATGCCCTGGGGGATATGAATACGACCATTATCCATACTGTGAACGGCAAGTCTATCATGATTCAGCATGATACGACATCGCCCCGTCCTTATTCCCGTATCCATCTGGTGCAGGGAACGAAAGGGATGGCTGTTAAATATCCGGAGCAGAAGGTGGCTGTACAGCCAGATACGCATTCTTTCCTGAAAGAAGGGCCTCAAAAGGAAGTGATGGCGGATTATGAACACCCTCTGAGCAAATACATCGGCGAACGGGCAAAGAAAGTCGGTGGTCACGGTGGTATGGACTTTATCATGGACTGGCGTCTTATCTATTGCCTGCGTAACGGTTATCCGCTGGATCAGAGTGTGTACGATGCGGCTGCCTGGTCGTGTATCGTCGAATTGAGCGAACGTTCTGTCCTGAACAAGAGCTGCTCTGTGGCTGTTCCAGATTTTACCCGTGGTGCCTGGCGTGATTATAAGCCCTGGCCTGTGATTGACATGAAAGATATTTTACACGGATAAATTGTAGACAAAATAAAACTCCTGAAAGCCGGCTGCTCTTTCGATAGCCTGCACTTTCAGGAGTTCCGTAAGTAATATGATAGCATTGTTTATTTCTTCAAAAGAACTTCTTCGATAGCCTTTTTGAAATCAGCCTTGCTCATGGCACCTCTTGCCATCTGCGGTTGTTCGCCCATCGGACAGAACAGGAGGGAAGGAATGCTCCGGATGCCGAAAGAAGCTGCCAGTTCTTCTTCTTTTTCCGTATCGACCTTATAGATGTCTATTTTTCCTTCATATTCGCCTGCCAGCTCTTCCAGGATAGGGGCAATCATTTTACAAGGACCGCACCAGGTAGCGAAGAAATCGACGATACAAGGTTTGTCACCCTCGTATATCCATTTATCGGGACTTGCTTCATAATTGGCCACTTTACTCAGAAATTCTTGTTTTGTCAACTCTTTTACTTTCATGATTCTAACTCCTTATTGTTTAGTTATTATTTCTCTTTCTATTTTACATAACAAAGTTACGACCTTATATGCTTGTAACTGTTTGCTGTATTTCCTTAATAATTGACATTTTTCCCTTGGGGTGATCGGTAAACAAAAAGCCGTTCGGAGAACATTCCCCCCGGACGGCCTTATCTGGTTTAAATCACACTACTTATTAATATCAATATCTTTCGCCAACGGCATCCCAATCAACGATATTCCATAAGGCATTCAGATGATCGGGACGGCGGTTCTGGTAATCCAGGTAATAAGCATGTTCCCATACATCGAATCCCAGGAGAGGAACCAGTCCGTGTGCAACGGGGTTGCTGCCGTTTGGCTCTTTGGTAATTGAAAGTTTGCCGTCTTTATCTTTTGCCAGCCATACCCATCCGGAACCGAATAGACCGGCGCCTGCTGCGTTGAACTCTTTCTTGAAGTTATCGAACGAACCCCAGGTTGCTTTGATGGCTTCCGCCAGCTTTCCTTTAGGTTCGCCGCCGCCTTTGGGGGAGAACTGGGTGAAATACAAGTTATGGTTGAGTATCTGTCCGGCATTATTAAAGATAGCGCCGTCGGATTCTGCTACGATCTGTTCCAGGGGAGCGTTTTCAAACTTTGTACCCGGAATCAGGTTATTCAGGTTGTTTACGTAAGCCTGTAAATGTTTTCCGTGATGGAACTCAATTGTTGCTTTACTGATAACCGGTTCCAATGCATTTGCCGCATAAGGCAATTTAATTAATTCGAATTTCATAATTTCTTCTTTTTTATCTGTTATTTGACTACTACTATTATTACTATTATTAGTTACCAACAATAATAAACTGAGGCATAATGTAAGCATGACTAATAAGTTTTATGTTGTTTCTACTATTCTAACACGGCGGGTTTCTTATTTGTTCACCCGGAAAGCCGGTATTTCCCATCACTTTTGTCAATCGGGCGATAAGTGAAATTTATGGACGTTGGCGGAAGTCTCCGTGACGGCTGATAATTATACCTTATGCGATATGCCTTAAAATAAAATGAATAATAATATGTAAAAAGCTGTTTTTTTATCATTTGTAAAGAAAATAATCCCAAAGAAGTTTCTATTTTTGTGCCCTCATATTATTAATTAAGTAAAACATATTTGTAGATGGTAAAGAAAGTTGGGAATTTAATTCCAAACACCTTTTTTATTACAAAGGGTAGTGGTGATTCAGACCTGGAAAAGCATGCAGGTTCTTATCACATGGCTCTTTATGATGCCGGTATTTCAGACTTTAACATTATGACTTATTCGTCTGTTATTCCAGCAACTGCACATCTTGCAACCATGGACGAGATCGATCTTCCTCCATTTGGTACGGAATTGAAAACCATTATGGCGGTATCGCATGGTTATCAGGATGAGTTTGTATCTGCCGGTGTGGTTTACGCCTGGATGTACAAGGACGAAAACTTCGATGAGAAGGTTGGAGGCCTGGTATGCGAGGTCAGCGGCCGTTATCGTATCGAGGAGTTGGAATCACGTCTGATCCGTGTAATCAACGACTTGCACCAGAAGACTTACGGTAAGTATTATCTGGGTGAACTGAACTTCATTACCGAAGGTATTACCATCGAAAAGAGATACGGAACAGCTTTGGCTGCCCTGTGCTTCGTAGATTTCCTGATGCCTGAGATTGAAGATTAAAAGAAAATAAAATATCTGATTATCAGTATGGAAACAGAGGTAAGGCCACGGCTCTTATCTCTGTTTTTTTGTGGCTTCGGGAAAAACGGCATAAGTTTGTTATATTTGTAACCGGCTTATAGTATAAAATTCTCTTTATTTAAGAAACAATCCGTTTAAAGCTGTTGTTGTATGAAAAAGATTATTAATCCCTGGAAAGGGTTGGATGGCTATATGTGCTTCGGGTGTGCACCCGAAAATCCGCAGGGCCTGCACATGGAGTTTTACGAAGATGGTGAAGATATAGTTGCTTTCTGGGAGCCGGAAAGCCATTACCAGGGATGGTTGGAGACATTGCATGGGGGAATACAGACTACCATGATGGATGAACTGGCAGGTTGGGTGGTATTAAGGAAATTGCAGACGTCGGGCGTGACTTCACGGCTGGATGCCCGTTTCCTGAAAAGTATCTCGACCCGGGAACCGCGCTTGATGATACGGGGGCGTATCAAGGAGCAGAAACGGAATGCCATATTCATAGAGACGGAGATATACAATTCGCAGAACGAACTTTGTTCGCGGGCGGACATCGTATATTTTGTCGTCACAAAAGAACAGGCGACGGAGAAGTTTCATTTTGCTGGCTGTAAGACCGAAGATGAAAAATAATGAACAGTAACAAAAAGAATAAAGTAAACGATTAACAAATGAAATACATCGGAGCACATGTAAGTGCGTCGGGTGGGGTTGAGAATGCCCCTCTGAACGCGAATGCTATCGGGGCCAAAGCATTCGCCCTCTTTACCCGAAACCAACGTCAGTGGAAATCATCCCCGTTGACGAAGAAAAGTATCTCCTTATTCAAAGAACGTTGTGAGGAGTTCGGTTACGAGGCGAAACATATCCTGCCTCATGACAGTTACCTGATTAACCTCGGACATCCGGACCCGGACGGGTTGCAGAAGTCGCGCGATGCTTTCCTGGACGAAATGCAGCGTTGCGAACAACTGGGGCTGGACCGGCTGAATTTCCATCCGGGAAGTCATCTGAACGAATTGCCGGTCGACGATTGCCTGGCTCGTATTGCCGAGTCGATTAACCGGACGTTGGACCAGACCGCAGGTGTCTGTGCCGTTATAGAGAATACGGCCGGACAGGGTACAAACCTGGGATATACATTCGAACAAATAGCAGCCATCATCGATCGGGTAGAAGATAAAACGCGCGTCGGTGTCTGTATCGACACGGCTCATACGCTGGCTGCCGGTTATGATATTAAAACGGAACAAGGCTTTACCGAAACCTTCCGCCACTTCGATGAAGTGATCGGTTTTTCCTATTTGCGCGGAATGCATATCAACGATTCGAAGAAAGACCTGGCGACCCGTGTAGATAGGCATGACAGTATCGGAAAAGGGGTGATGGGGATGACAACCTTTAAGATGCTGATGGCCGATCCTCGTTTTGACGACATCCCTCTGATCCTTGAAACCCCTGACGAATCGATCTGGGCGGAAGAGATCGGTTATCTGTATACATTGTGATAGAATTAGAAATATTTGAACCTACTTTTCCCTTGATGGAAAAGTAGTCAAAAGATCAAGGCTTAACCGGCTTCACTGCTCCGGTGAAAGACTTCGCTGAAAAATCCGAAACTCGCTTCGCTCAGACAACGGATTTTTTTAACCGCTTCGTCTTCCCCCTACGCGGACGTTCACCCGCTTAGGCCTTTTCAAGGAAGCTGTGCTTCCTCTTAGGATGGCCGATACCGGTACTTATAGAACAAAAACTTTCGGATTTAACAGGTAGTATCGGCAATTTTAAGAGAACGCAAAGCGTTCTATGAAAGGCCTCATCTGGTGAGCGTAAAGCGAAGCGTCCGTAGTGAGCGCCCGGAGGCTGTGCTGTTTGAGCGTAGCGAGTTCACAGACGACAGCGAACGCAGGATGCTGAGTAGCGAACCAGATGCAGCCTTGATCTTTTGGTTACTTTTCTATCAAGAGAAAAGTAACATTCAAATCTGATAATATTTGAACTGTACGTATATCATTAATTAATCCCTTTTACGGAAGGGTAGACTAAATAAAATGCACTTATGTTTATATTAATGCCAATTATTTTTATCGGGGGTATCATTGCTATTGCGCTTGAAGATAAGATTAAGATCAACAAAGCGGCAACAGCTCTTTTTATGGCCATTTCTTTGTGGATGATATTGATGTTTGATGCCTACAACATTTTCGTTGAACGTTCCAATCCGCTGTTCGAAGAGTTTCTGATGCAGAACCCCGAAATGACAAATCTGCCGGCAAAAGACCAGTTTATTAATTTTATAACCAACCGTTCTATCGTTTACCATCTGGGAAATGTGGCAGAGACCTTGTTCTTTGTGATGTGTTCCATGCTGATTGTCGATATTGTCGATAAACACGGTGGTTTCAGGTCGGTGACGGGATATATCCGCACCTCCAACAAACGGAAACTGTTGTGGTATATCAGTTTTGCCACTTTCTTCTTCTCTGCTTTGCTGGATAACCTGGCGGCAGCGATCGTGATTATGGCGGTGCTTCGTAAGTTGGTTCCCGACAGGACCGACCGGTTGAAATATGCCTGTATGGTGATTATTGCAGCCAATGCCGGCGGCTCGTGGTCGCCCATCGGTGATGTGACGACAATCCTGCTCTGGGTAGGAAAGAATGTGACGGCGATGCACCAGATTTCGCATGTATTCATTCCTGCATTGGTTAATATGCTGGTTCCACTCTCCATTGCCCATTTCTGGTTGTTCAAGAAAGATGCCCAGTTGCGTGTCATGAGTGAGGAAGAGGCAGCCGATGAGTTTATTCCGGAAATACCGAATCATTCACGCCGGGTGATCTTTGTGATCGGCGTGCTTTCGTTGGCTTTGGTTCCGGTCTTTCAGATGCTGACCAATTTGCCTCCGTTCCTGGGGGTATTGCTGGGACTGGTTATTTTATGGATATATACCGATGTCATGTACAGCCGTTTGCATGTGCATGAATCGGAAAAACTGCGTATTACTCAGTTGTTACCGAACATCGACCTGGCAACGATCTTTTTCTTCCTGGGAATCCTGATGGCGGTAGGCGCCCTGGAAACATCGGGACAGTTGGGGATCATGTCCGCCTATCTCGACAAGCATGTGCATGAACCTTATTTAATCAGCTTTGTGATCGGAGCTTTATCTTCCTGTGTGGATAACGTGGCGCTGGTGGCAGCAACGATGGGTATGTATCCGATTGTGCAGCAGACGGCCGACCTGGCCCCTTATGCACAGTTTTTTGTTTCCGACGGAGGATTCTGGACATTCCTTGCCTACTGTGCCGTAACGGGCGGTAGTATCCTGATTATCGGTTCGGCGACAGGTGTCACGGTGATGGGATTGGAGAAAATAGATTTCATGTACTATACAAAGCGATTTTCAATATTGGCATTGATTGGCTATATTTGCGGTGCGGCAGTATATATGCTATTATTCGCTTAAACTTATTTATATGAAAAGAAAATGGATTATCGCAGCAGCCTGTGCCGTTTTGCTTTCCGGAATGGAGGCAATGGCTTGTACGGGTTTGCTGGTAGGAAAGAAGGCATCGGTCGACGGATCGGTGATGATCAGTTATGCAGCAGATTCGCATACCCTGTATGGCGAGTTATACCGTTGGCCGGCAGCGACCTGGCCGAAAGGCGCTATGCTGGAAGTCAGGGAATGGGATACAAATAAGCCGCTGGGACAGATTCCGCAGGTGGAACAGACGTATTCGGTTGTCGGCAACATGAACGAACATCAGGTAGCTATCACGGAAAGTACGTGGGGCGGACGTCCGGAGCTGGTGGATACAACAGGTATTATTGACTACGGCAGCCTGATCTACATCGCCCTCCAGCGTTCAAAGTCAGCCCGCGAAGCAATCAAAGTAATGACCGACCTGGTGAAGGACTACGGTTATTACAGCAGCGGCGAAACTTTCTCTATCGCCGACAAGAACGAAGCATGGGTGATGGAACTGATCGGTAAAGGCCCGGGTAACAAAGGCGCAGTTTGGGTGGCCATCCGTGTTCCGGATGATTGCATCTCTGCACATGCCAACCAGTCGCGCATCCAGCAGATTCCTTTCGATGACAAGGAAAACTGTATGTATTCGCCCGATGTTGTTTCTTTGGCCCGCGAAAAAGGGTATTTCAGTGGAAAAGATAAAGACTTCAGTTTCCAGAAGGCCTATTGTCCTTACGACTTCAGTGCATTGAGAGGTTGTGAAGCACGCGTATGGTCTTTCTTCCGCAAATACGATAAGACAATGGATAAGTACACCGACTTTATCAAGGGCGATCCTTCCAAGGAGCCGATGCCGTTGTATGTGAAGCCGGACCGTCTGTTGTCTGTTCAGGACGTTCAGAACGGTATGCGCGACCATTTTGAAGGAACCGATCTGGATATGACGAAAGATGCCGGAGCCGGTTCTTATAAAGTGCCGTATCGCTGGCGTCCGATGACATTTAAGGTGGATGGACAAGAATATACCAACGAACGTGCCATTGCTACGCAGCAAACCGGTTTTGTAATCGTTCCGCAGATGCGTAACTGGTTGCCGGATGCGATCGGTGGAATCCTTTGGTTCGGTGTGGATGATGCCGATATGGCTGTGTTCACTCCGCTGTATTGTTCTATCACGGAATCGCCCGAGTGCTACCGGGTAGGAAACGGAGACATCATGAATTTCTCGTGGACTTCCGCATTCTGGATTCACAACTGGGTGGCCAACCAGGCTTACGGTAAATATAGCTTTATGATCAAAGACATTCGTCCGGTTCAGCAGGAGTTGGAGAACAGTTATAAAGAGGTAATTCCGGCTATCGACAAGGCTGCCTCCGAATTGTATGCCAAGAATCCGGCGGAAGCAGTCCGGTTCCTGACCTGGTTCAGTACGACGACTGCCGATCAGGCAACTGCCCGTTGGAAGAAGCTCGGCGAGTATCTTTTAGTAAAATACATGGACGGAAACGTTAAGAAAGAAGAAAACGGCCAGTTCAAGCAAAATGGCTACGGGCTGTCCGAATATCCTGATTTCCCTGGCTACGACGAAGACTATTATCGCAGTATTGTTAAGAGCGCAGGAGACAGACTTAAAGTAAAATAATTATATTTGCGCATAATGTTGAACTAAAATTAATGAGAGTATGAAGAAATTAATTGTTATGTGCATGCTGGCAATTATCAGCATGAGTGCATTTGCACAGACTCAGCAAGGACAATCGTCTTTCGGTTTTAATCTTGGTTATGGGTTTAACGAGAATGGAAATGCGTTGTTGGGGTTGGATTATCGTTATAATCTGACGGATGAGGTTCGTTTGGCGCCATCTTTGTCTTATTTTGTGAAAGATGATGGTTTGAGTGCCTGGGCTATCGACGTGAATGCCCACTATGTATTCAAATTGAGCGATATGTTCGGTTTTTATCCGTTGGCAGGTCTTGACCTTTCGTTCTGGAAAGTAAGTCTGGGAAATAGTGCAAGTCTGAATAAGACTCGTTTAGGAGCCAATATCGGTTTAGGAGGTGAAGTATATGCAACCGATCAGTTGAGTGTCGGTTTGGAATTCAAATATAATATACTCAAATCCTGGGGAGACCTGAGATTATCTCAGCCACTTCTGGCGCTTCGCATCGGATATAATTTCTGACAGATTATTTTTACAATAAAAAACAGAAAAGGGGATGAGCAGAAATGTTTATCCCCATTTTTTTGTTTATATTTGCGAGTGTTGTTTTTCAAACGGAGTTTGTCACCTAAATTTAATCTGAATGAAAATATTCCAGCAAGAAATATCGGAGAGTCACCGCAATCTCGTCAAAGGACAGCAGATGGCTAAAATATTACCTTCCTATGCATGGTTTGTACTGGGCGAAAATGGTGCGGATGAGTCGTTAATCTTCTATCAAAACGGAACTTTTGTAATCACTCAGAATAACGAAGAGAAGAAAGGTTTATGGCAATACAACTCCACTCTCCAAACGCTCTACATGAGACGGGACGACAACATAAGCGCTTTGCATCCTTTTTTCCGGAACAACGAAGTGCTGGTTCTGAAATTACATCAGGAAGATGCTTATCTGTTTTTGATAAAATCCGAATGCGTGAATAAATTCGATTACCATGTGCTGGAAGATTTTAATACCTATGCCGAACGATGGGAAAGTGCCCAGATAGCCAAAGGTAAAAAGGAGAAATTCTGGGAAGAATTGAAAGAACAACGTACGCCGATAGACCGGAAACCGGTTAAAGCGAAAAAAGAAAAGGAATTTTTCCTTGAAGAACGACCTGCCCGTACACCCGAAGAATGGTTAAAAAGAGAGGAAATGTTAAAGCAAAACTTTGAGTATAAGAAGCAGCAATATAAAAAAAAGTTTGAAGCTCAAATGGCTCGGAAGCTGCGTGAGCGGGAAAGAGAAATAGAAATTGACTTCATGCATAGGATGGCTGCGCAGGAGGCCAAATTTCAGGAACTGCTGGTGAGGCAGAGACGCGAAGCTCAAACTGAATTGTCTCGGTTGAAAAAGAAAGAGAATAGCCAGAAATCACAAGAAGGACTGGAATCGTCAACAAAAGAAGGGATAATCAACGAAATAATGGAAAAATGGTTTTATTATCAGAAAAACAAATCAGTTCGCATATCCCGGGAAATGGAAAAAATACTCGCTAAAGATAAGGGGTATAAAAAAGTCCACAGGGCCGTCAGGTATGCGTTTGGCTTTTTTATCGCTTCTCCATTTTTTATATTATTATTAACGGTTTTCTTATGTATTGGGGTACCTGAAGGTTATATAACGGATATTGTTATAACAGGCGGTATGGGAGCTGTTTTGGTTGGGGGGATGGCCTATTTTGCGTATCAGGAGTTCTGTTTATCTGAAGAAGAATATAAAAGACGTTTTAAGGAAGAACTGCAAAGAGAGTGTGATGAGTCTTTTCTAAAAAGTTTGAGGTGAAAAATGCTTTCGTATGCTGCGCCGCCGTTTTGCACTCCTGCAAAATGCTTTCCCGGTTTGGGAAACGGCTTTACACCCCTGCAAAATGCTTTCCCGGTTTGGGAAACGGCTTTACACCCTTGCAAAGTGCTTTCCCGGTTTGGGAAACGGCTTTACACCCTTGCAAAGTGCTTTCCCGGTTTGGGAAACGGCTTTACACCCCTGCAAAATGCTTTCCCGGTTTGGGAAACGACTTTACACCCTTGTAAGATGCTTTCCCAACTTGGGAAACGATTTTACATCTTCTTGGAAATTGTTTTGACAAAACAGTTATCTTTTGAAATATAATGCTTACCTTGCCCTCGTTATCAAAAAATAGAAATCATGGGAACATACTTAAAATTCACCGATTTTTCTGCAAATAATTTCAACAACGCCGAGTACCTCAGTTTTCTCCGCCGTTTCCGTGCCCTCCTTCCATTTCCGGAGCAGGGTGGCGACCGACCCGAAATCGAAAGCCTTAGCGTCAATGAATCGAACGGTGTCCCTGCATTGGGCGTTTCGGCCGCTCAACTGACTGCCCTCGACGCAGTGATCGACCAACTTACCGATCTGAACAACCAGAGCCGTATCAGCCAGGAAACTGAAACGTTGAACGACACTGACAAACAACGCGACAACGTTGCCGTCTATGCTTTGAACCGGATAAACAATTCCGCAACCCTGCCACTCCAGGCGGAACAGGAAGCCGGAAAGTTTCTGCGGAACGTAGTGAAACCATATACCGGAATCGCACGCCTCCCGCTCAATCAGGAAACAGAAACGATCAAAGGACTCCTGGTCGATCTGAGAAAACCTGAAAATGCATCTGCCGTACAGGCTTTGAGCCTGACCCCTTATTTGAATGAACTGGAACGTTTGAATAATCTATACGAATCACTGGTGGCCCAACGCGCTGCCGAACGTCTGGCTAGTAGTGTAGACAACAGCAAGATCGTGCGTGCCCAAGGGGATGATATTTATGACGATATAACCTCGCTGGCTTTTGCCTGGAGCCTGGCGAATCCTTCGGACGAAGCTACTGCTTTTATCCGCAATGTCAACGCTCTGATATCCGATGCGCAGACAGCCTACAACCAGCGTATGGGACAGAAGAAAAAGAAGGAAAGCGACCGGCCGGAAATTGAATAAACTGGGTAAGGTTGCGGTTAAGCCCGTTTTTACAACGGCTGCCGCAACCTTCTTTTTTTATTCTGTTTCATTACCACTTCAGATAATCCTCGAAAGTAACCTTTTCGAAGTTCGGAATCACTTCATATACTTTATCCTTCAATGATTCTTCCGGGTTGGTGGTGCTCAGGCCGATCACCCGCATGCCGGCAGCCGTTCCTGCTTGTATGCCGGCAAATGAATCCTCAAAAACGAGGCAGTCGGCAGGGGAGACATGCAGGTCGTCTGCGGCCAGCAAGTAACACATCGGGTCAGGTTTCCCCTTTGTGATGCGGTCGGCGGTCACGACTGTGTCGAATATATTTTCCAGGTGATGTAATTTGAATGCACGTTCCACCTTCGCATTGTCCGAGCTTGTAACTAATCCCATCTGTACACCGTTCTTTTTCAATAAGTGCAGAAATTCCAGGGAGCCGGGCATGGCGGGCAAGGGCATCGTGCTTTCGTATTCGGTCGATTCATTAATCACCATCCGGCGGAATTCTTCCGTACGGTCGGAAAAATATTTTTCCATGATGTAGGGGAGTGTTGTGCCTTTGATAACAGCAGCGAAGTTGTCGATACCTGTCCCGTAACGTTCACCTGCCTCATTCCAGAAAATATCGTAAATGGGTTCAGTGTCGACTATCACGCCGTCAAAGTCAAAGAGAGCCGTTTTAAATTTCATAAAAATACCTTTATTGATTACATTTTGCACACAAAGATAAGGCTATTCTTTGAAAAAGATTCTATCTGTTGTAAAATAGCAACACTTTTGCTGTGCATTTATGAATAATATTTTATCTTTGTGCTCGTACACATGTGTTAGTTGACAGACCAGTAAAACAATTTTCTTATTTATAATACCTAAAAGAAAAACAGAATGAAAGCATCTTTGAAGTTTGCAGCCCTGTCTCTCGCGCTGCTTTGTTCCTGTCAGTCGAATGACGGCTGGCAAAAGTTATTCAATGGTAAAGATCTTACCGGTTTCAAGCAATTGAACGGCGAAGCGCCCTACCGGGTGGAAGACGGCTGTCTGGTCGGAACTTCGGTGACGGGCCAGCCGAACAGCTTTATGGCTACCGAACAGGAGTATGGCGATTTTATCCTGGAATTTGAAGCTCTCTGCGACCCGGCATTGAACTCCGGTGTGCAGTTCCGCAGCGAAAGCCGTCCGGATTACCAGAACGGGCGTGTGCATGGCTACCAATGCGAAATGGACCCTTCCGACAGAGCATGGAGCGGAGGTGTTTACGACGAGGCACGCCGTGGTTGGCTGGTGACGCTTGTCGATAACAAACCGGGACAAGCCGCCTACAAAAAGACAGATTGGAATAAATTCCGTATCGAAGCGATCGGCAACAATATCCGCATCTGGCTGAACGGCGTGAACACCACCAATCTCTATGACGACGAAACAGCCAAAGGCTTTATCGCATTCCAGGTGCATGGCATCGGAAAGAATACCGATCTGGAAGGAAAAGAAATCAAATGGCGTAATATCCGTATAAAGACGGAGAACCTGGAAGCCGAACGCATGCAGGGCACATTAGCTCCGGAAGTGAACCGCGTCCCCAACTACCTGACGGATGCTGAAAAAGCGGACGGATGGAACCTCCTGTTCGACGGACAGACAACTACAGGCTGGCGTGGCGCCCATAAAGAGGCCTTCCCGGATCATGGCTGGAAAGTGGAAGACGGACAGTTGATCGTCTTGAAATCCGGTGGCGGCGAGTCTACCAACGGAGGTGATATCGTGACCGATAAAGAATATGCAGCATTCGAGTTAAGCCTGGAATTTAAAATCACTCCGGGAGCAAACAGCGGAATCAAATATTTCGTGACGGAAGCAGAAAAACCTAGCGGCTCCGCCTATGGCCTCGAATACCAGATATTAGATGACAAACTGCATCCGGATGCCAAACTCTACACAACGACTCCCGGCAGCCGCACCCTGGCAAGCCTTTACGACATGATGCCGGCCGGTAACAAACGTTTCAACGGTGTGGGCAACTGGAACCAGGCTGTCCTGAAAGTATTCCCCAATAACCATGTGGAACATTGGCTGAACGGCTTTAAAACATTGGAATACGATCGTGGTTCGGATGCTTTCCGCGAATTGGTGAAAGGTAGTAAATATGCTGCCCCGTCTTATAACGAGGCAGGACGTTTTGGTGAAGCTCCCCAGGGACATATCCTGTTACAGGATCATGGCGACGAAGTTGCTTTCCGCAGTATCAAAATCAAAGAATTAAAATAATCTTATTTTACACGGAGGAAGCTGCACAGGACAACCGGGCGGCGCACTTCGTGGATGATACGTTCAGAGGAGGTCAATATATTAAAAGTATATTGGCCTTCGTAATTTTTAAGGACAACCTCCAGGTCGCTGGAAGTTGCAAAGAAAAATCCTTCTTCCGGCATCTCCTGTTCGAAATTGTGGAAGCGGTTGCCGAGATAGAAATTAAGCCCGTACAGGTTCCTGTATTTCTTGAGATTATTCATAACGAACATATTGTTCTCATTCAGCGGATATTCTTTCATTACCTTTTCCGCAAAAGGACGGGCAGAACCATCCTGGCGGATACCCCGCATGATAACCCCGTCGATCAGTAAATTGATCGTAAAACTCAGGGCGATCGTAGCATACAGGATCTTGATGTTTATCTTTTTGAACATCTGGTAAAGCACCGTCAGCAGCGCCACCAAAACGACGATAACAATGCAAACCGTCAGTCCGTAACTGAAAGAAAATATGTTGCTGACAGCTTCGACCTGTGCCAGGGTGGAGGTACGGCTTGTGTACTGTGAAGCAATAGCCACGGGGTCGATAACACCGATCATCGTCAATCCGATGGCAATCAGTACCACGGTAGTGACCGATGCCAGGAAGGCAGCGAAGATACGGGTTACCTTTGTCCTGTATTCCGTGATATAGATGGCGTATTGTGCCAGGAATATTGCGATGAACGGATAAGCCGGCATCAGGTATACGCTTCTCTTGCTGGAAGGGATACTATAAAAGAAGATGATGCAAACCAATGCTACCAGGCTGAACAGTTTTTCCTTTTCCATGGAAAGAATATTATTCCAACTGTCTTTCAGCACTTGTTTGAACGATCCTTTTTTTCTCTGCCAGTTCAAACCGAAGAGGGAGAAGAAAAAGAAGATGGTCCAGGGAATAAATCCGGCAGCCAGCGTCATAAAGTTATACCATACGCCATTCTCGTGTCCCAGGTCATAATTGATATCGGGCGTATTGAGATGGAAGAAACGTCCGAAGTTCTCGGCAAGTACGACATCGAGAAATTTATCCCCTCCCTGTTTCCAGGCTGCGATATACCAAAGCAGAGGCAGGAACAGAGACGAAACACCGATATAAAGCAGTGCCTTGAAAATTGTCAGCAGGCTGTATTTACGGAGCATCAGCAGATAAGCACCGAACACGAATAGAGGCAAAATAACTCCTACAGGCCCTTTAGTCAGAACCGCACACCCCAGCAATACCGGGATAATAACCGGCAGACCTTTCAACTCCAGTTGGTCTTCCCATCGGAACAACTGATAGAGGCCGATGACAATGAATGTCGTCAGCAACATATCGACACGGGTAGTCATCGCCGCTCTGTGCATTTCAATGCACGTGAGTAGTAGGAGAGTAGCTATAAACGCCTGCTGGAATTTTATCCTCCGCCCGAAAAACATGAGCGTGCATCCCATCAGGCAGATAAAAGCGATTGTAGACGGCAGGCGAGAGGTAAACTCCGATACATATCCCTGCGGATAAGAGAAAGCAGCCATCAGCCAGTGTGCCATCGGCGGCTTATAGGCAAATTCGTTGGCATAAACCTGGGGTAATATCCAATTGCCTGATTCAAGCATGGATATGGCAACTGATGCTTCACGCGGCTCTCCTTTGGTGGAGAAATCACCCAGGCCGATCCAGGGAAGCACGGAGATTATACAGATTATAATAACCATTGTTACCGGCTTTTGCAGGTAGAGATATTGTAATGTCGGTGTACGCATATTCTTTTTGTAAGAGGACTAAACCAGTTAATGTCGTTATATCAGTTTGCAAAAGAACGATTTTTTGCGGACTTTTTCTTCATTTTTGATAACTTTTTATGTCCCTAAAGATTCTTTGATGGAAGAACGTATGACTTCCGCATCCTCCTTGTTTTCTTTCAGAATGGAAAGAACGAAGTTTAAATAACTCTCCTTGTTGCTGATACCGCAGAAGTTGCATACACGGCTTTGCGGCAGCATCCCTTTTTGATTATACACACGAAGGATATTCTTGTAATCTCCCGTTTCGATGTACTGGTTGAATTTATCTTTTATCCCATTGTATATTTCATCGACATGAACGTTGTAACGGATGCTTTCCACATGCTCGGTCAGTTGTTCGACGGTCGTTATCTTGCGGTCGACCGCTGTTTCCAGTTTCTTGCGGACGCGGTGTTTGGCATGCAGGATAACCTGGCTTTCGAGGTCCTTCTCGAAGAGTTTGACTACATTTTCCTTTACCTGGGTAAATACGGTATCGGGATCTTTCATCATACGGCGTGCCACGGTACGTATCACGGGTTCGAGCATCAGCAGGTTTTCCACTTCGGCTACGTCGGGAACGAAGATATGCTGGTCATGCAGATAGTCTATCTCTCCCTGTGTACGGCGGTCGCGGTCTACGATCCCCATGGATTCCAGCGTATGGAAGTCCTGTAACTGCCGGAAAGCCTTTGTCGTTTCGATCACCTTCTGGCAGCCACCCATCGGCTTGACCATATAATCGGGGAAGATCAGTGGGTAGAGGCGGTTGTCGATACTGTTGGAGTCGGTCCCTTCGATGAACAGGATCGGCTTGCGGCTACCTAGGATATCTATATATACTTCTTCGGGAAGGCTGTCGCTGTTTTCTATCAGTTGGTAGTCCCAGACATGGGCGTCGGCATTGTAGTCCCTGATCCATATCCGCTTGCCTTCCGGACGAGAAGTGGCGAAGTCGATATCGTGCGTCAGATAAACGAATGTGCAGTCGGGACGCATAGCTTCGATCTCATCCCAAAGCAGGTTCTTGATCGAGTTGTGAAGCAGTATTTCCGGTTCTTCGATCACCAGCAGTTCGTTGGGACGGGCACAGAGTACGGCGCCTATCAGGTAGAAGACGATCTTTTCGCCGTCGCTCATTCTGCCGGCCGTATAAGAATCGCCGTCGCGGCTGGTGGAAGCCAGTTCAATAAAGCCGGACTTCCTGACCAAGCGGTTATGCGGGAACATTTTCTCCCAGATGGCCTGTATGCGGTCTATTTTGGTAACGGGCGGTTCCAGGTCCGGGGTCAGCTTGCAGGCTTCCTTATAGTTTACCGCCGCCTCAAATTCTTCGCTTTGCAGGTGGAGGATTAGTTTTTCGTATTCTGAAAGGCGGGGCATGAAGATGCGTTCCGCTATCATCGATTGCAGGCGTGCCAGTTCATTACCTTCGACAGGCACAGGTTCTTCACTGCTGATAAACAGGGAGTGCATGCCGGATATCTTTTTACTGTTGTCGGAGTAACGCTCCAGCAGATCTCTGCCGAACGAACTTTTGCCGGCACCATTTGCCCCGATAACGACAAGCACGTTTGTGTCGAGCACGATCGTTTCGGAGGCATTCAACTTGGAAGGGAGAGTGAGTTCCATACAGGTACTGATTTATTTTACTCCCAAAGGTAATTAAATTATTCGTATTCTATAGCTTGGGCGATCTTTTTGACGGAGTAAAAAAATCTGTAAATGGCAAACCAATGATTAAGATCAAGGATGTCATTTACAGACTTTTCTTCATATTTATTTTTAGTTATTAAAGTGATAACTGCCCGAACCGATCTCGATTTCCGTATAGGCGGCAGTGTCATTCACCCTCCTGACACCCGGTTGGTTGGATTGTTTGATCCGGAACTCTTTCGGTATCCGTACGACGGCTGAGGTGTTGCCGGGGATTGTAATATCCCAGCTGAAAGTACCGTTTTCTTTTTTCCACGCACTTTTGATCTCTCCGTAGACTGATTCGTAGGAGGCGGAAACGGCATTCAGCCCTTCGGGAAATACCGGAGCCATGATCAGCTTCTTATAAGCGACGGATTCCGGAGCGCATTTGATTCCTGCCAGGTCTTCGTAGTACCAGATGACCAGGTCGCCCAGTAACATGACATGGTTGGCGGAATTCATAGCAGGGTCGGCGGTATCTCCGTTCCAGAGTTCCCAGATGGTGGTGGCACCTTTCTTCGCCATGTATCCCCAACTCGGGTAGGTGTCGTTCGTAGCAATCTTCCAGGCCATATCTACCCGGCCGTATTCGGTGAGGCCGCGCATCAGATGCTGGATGCCCAGGACACCGGTACTGACATGGCCGCCGAAGTCTCCCTCCGTTTTCTTGACAATGTTGGCAAACACTTTTTCTTCATATCCTTTTGGAACGAGTCCTAAACGTAATGACAGGATGTTGGCTGTAACCGTATTGTTGCCGTATTGGGCTGTTTCCGGATGGAAATATTTTGCGTTGTAGGCTTCTTTCATCTTTGCTGCCAGTTCCTGATAGGCTGTAATATCGTTTTCCTGTCCGCTTAGCCGGGCAAATTCGCTCATCATATTCAGCAGGCTGTAATACATGGTTGTAGACAGGATAGCACCGTCAGTCTTACGGGCCGGGTCCTGCGAATGAATTAACTCCTGTGATTCCGGGGGCATACACCAGTCACCGTAAGTGTCTTTTACAATGATATAATCCTGCATGGCTGTTTGTTGTATGTGTTGCATCCATCGCTTCATAGACGGGTAATGTCTGATGATGGCACTCTTATCCCCGAACTGGCGGTATAAGAGGTTGGCTACATAGAAATAGGCGGCAGGCCAGGTGACATCGTCGTTGTATATCGTCCAATAACGGGGAGATACGTCGGAGATGCTTCCTTCCGGGCTTTGGGAGTCTTCGATATCCTGCAACCATTTATTATACAGGAGGGCATTGTTGAAGATGAAAGCTTCTCCATATGCTCCGGTTACACGGTCTCCCAGCCATCCGTGACGTTCGTCGCGTTGCGGACAGTCAGTCGGCATGCCCCGGTAATTGCCACGAATACCCCAATAGGCATTTTTATAGATCTGGTTCACCAGAGGGTTGGAAGTTTCAAACTTTCCGGTCGTTTTCATTTTGTCATAGATTACTTTTCCGGTAAAGACGGATAATTCCGGCTTATAATCAAGCCCCGAAATCTCTACAAAACGGAATCCGTGATAGACAAATATCGGTTCCCAGCTGAACTGGCCGTCGCGGGCCGGGGTATATATATCGGTTACATTGGCACTACGCAGGTTTGCCAGGTAAAGCGAACCGTCTTCCTTGAGTAATTCAGCAAATTTCATGGTGACTGGTTGATCTTTCTTTCCTTTCAGGCTGACAGCCAACCTGCCGACCATATTTTGTCCCATGTCGATGATATATTTGCCGTCCGGTCTTTCGGTGATGCTGACCGGCTTGATTTCTTCCTGGATACGGAGGTTCGGATTTGACTGTACGGTTAATTTACCGGCGGGAGTTGTCATGACATCTGCCGTGAGCCATTTGGAGTCGTCGAAACCATTTTTGTTCCAACCGCTCAGTTCCAGGCGGGCGTCATATTCTTCGCCGTCAAATTCGTTGTTGGCAATGATCGGGCCTTTGGAGGTTACTTTCCATGAGGTATCGCTGACTATGACGGTTTGCGAGCCGTCGGCATACTCGATTTCCAGTTGTGCAAGCAGGGAGGGCAGCGTTTCCTGCCGGTCTCTCATTGCGAAATAACGACCGTTACCCAAGGCAACGCCTATCGTATTTTTATCTTTTGACAACAGATCCGTCACGTCATATACATTATAGTATACACGGTTAGGATACCAGGATGGTCCGGGCGCGAAAATATCTTCGCTTACAGTTTTTCCATTGATATAGGATTCGGAAAAACCGAGGCCGGAAATGTATAGAACAGCTCTTTGAATCGGTTTATCCGCAACAAACTCTTTGCGGAGATAGCGAGCGGCAAGACGTGTCTTCCCTTCTTTCGTCTCTCCGGGGTTGGAAAGATTGTTTTCGCCGATCCAGGTTGCTTTCCAGTCGGAAGGATTGAGCAAGGTCATCGACCAGGTGTTTATCGGACTCCAGTCCGTTGAGCCTTGATTCGTATTGGCTTTAATACGCCAATAATATTGTTTTCTGGATTGTAACGGATTGCCTCCGTAGGGGATGAGTATGGACTCATCGCTTTTCACTTCACCGCTGTCCCAAAGCAGTTCTTTCCCGTTTTTCAGGTTATCGGGAGATTCGGCAACCTGTATCTGATAGGAGGTCTGCGTGAGATCGGGTGATCCGGAAGAGATTTTCCACATAAAGCGGGGTTGTGATACACCAATGCCTACCGGGTTTTCTTTCATTTCAACCCGAAGATCTTTGATACTGACCGTTTGGCCGGAAGTACATCCCGCCAGTATGATAATCAGGACGGCCAATAAGGGGGAGAAGGTTAATTTCATCTGCATTCGTATTAAGTTAGGTATAGACCGGAATAATATATATTCCTTTAATTCACAAAATTAAGGCTTTGGGTGTAGGCTATAGTTCCAATTTTGACTTTTTTACTTTATAAAATGATACCTTTATATAGGTTGATAAAAAGCGTGTGAAATTTGATATATTTCCCTCCTTCTTTAGTCGGTTTTTCAGTACTTTCCAGTGTAGTAGTGTGTAGACTAATACGTCAAAGAGGACACACCATCACGGCATATCCTCTTGAATAGTTATTGTTTTTTATTCTATATTGCTTAATAAGCCCGTGCAAACAATACGCGCTGTGCGGAAGGTTTGCCGGTAACCATACACTTACCCGGTGTTTTGTCGCCTTCCAATGGGATACAACGGATAGTTGCTTTGGTTTCGTTCTTGATCTGCTCTTCTGTTTCAGGAGTACCGTCCCAGTGAGCCATGATGAACAGGCCTTCTTCTATTTTTTCTTTGAACTCTTCGTAAGTATCGACAGTTACCGTGCAAGCTGTACGATGATCGAGAGCTTTCTGGAAGATGTTCTGCTGGATTTCTTCCAACAGATTCTGTACGTATTCTTCGATACCGTCGCAAGTGATGGTTTCTTTTTCCAGCGTATCGCGGCGCATTACTTCGATCGTGTTGTTTTCCAGATCGCGTCCACCCATTGCCAGACGTACAGGAACGCCTTTCAGTTCGTATTCAGCAAACTTCCATCCCGGTTTCTTGTTATCTGCATCGTCGTATTTAACGGAGATACCCATCTTTTTCAGTTTGGCTACGATACCGTTTACCTTTTCGCTGATTTGTGCCAACTGTTCTTCGCTGCGATAGATCGGAACGATCACTACCTGGATAGGAGCCAGGTGCGGAGGCAATACCAGACCATTATCATCCGAGTGAGACATGATCAGGGCACCGATCAGACGGGTTGAAACTCCCCATGAAGTAGCCCAGGCATAATCACTCTTGCCTTCTTTGTCGATGAAAGTAACATCGAAAGCCTTACCGAAGTTCTGTCCCAGGAAGTGGGAAGTACCTGCCTGCAAAGCCTTTCCGTCCTGCATCATCGCTTCAATAGTGTAGGTATCCAAAGCGCCTGCGAAACGTTCGCTGGCAGATTTTACACCTTTGATAACCGGCATTGCCATATAGTTTTCAGCAAAGTTTGCATATACTTCCTGCATCTTCTTTGCTTCGATTTCTGCTTCTTCACGGGTAGCGTGAGCCGTGTGACCTTCCTGCCACAGGAATTCTGCGGTACGGAGGAACAGGCGTGTACGCATTTCCCAGCGCATCACGTTTGCCCATTGGTTACATAGGATAGGCAGGTCGCGGTATGACTGAATCCAGTTACGGTATGTGTTCCAGATGATTGTTTCAGAAGTCGGACGAATGATCAGTTCTTCTTCCAGTTTAGCTGCCGGGTCGACAACTACACCTGTACCGTCATGGTTTGTTTTCAGACGATAATGTGTAACAACAGCGCATTCTTTGGCGAAACCTTCCACGTGTTCGGCTTCTTTGCTTAAGAATGATTTCGGGATCAACAGAGGGAAGTAAGCGTTTACGTGTCCTGTTTCCTTGAACATATCGTCGAGGATACGTTGCATCTTCTCCCAAATAGCGTATCCGTAAGGCTTGATAACCATACAGCCACGTACAGCAGAATTCTCTGCCAGATCCGCTTTAATAACCAAATCCTGGTACCACTGAGAGTAGTTTACACTTCTCTTAGTCAGTTCTTTCAGCTCTTTTGCCATTTTCTTTAATTCTATGTTGTTTTCAATGATTTTCGAATAATGTCGGGCAAAGGTACAAAATATTTAGATTGAGTTCCAATATGCAAGACTGATATTAGAATATATTCTGATACGGGTATAAATTTCCATAGAAGAATGACACTTTCCGAATGATTCTTCCTTCTATGGTAAAAAGTGTTTCTACCTATAGAAACAACAGTTTCTTCATAATGAAACAACTGTTTCTATAGGATGAAACAAACAAAGGCTGTCACCTTTTCAGGGACAGCCTTGGCGCTTATTTAGATAAGAGTATTTTCTTATTCTTATTTATACGGTTCGCCCTTTACAGCAGCGATACCCGGAAGAACTTTACCTTCGATAGCTTCCAGCAAAGCACCACCACCTGTAGATACATAAGAAACCTGGTCTGCGATACCGAACTTGTTAACGCAGGCAACAGAGTCGCCACCACCAACAAGAGAGAATGCACCGTTCTTTGTAGCTTCAACGATAGCGTTACCTACTGCACGTGAACCGTCAGTGAAGTTATCGAATTCGAATACGCCTGTAGGACCGTTCCAAAGGATAGTCTTTGAGTTTTTGATAACGTCAGCGTAGATTTCGATAGTCTTAGGACCGATGTCAAGACCTTCCCATCCGTCAGGAATTTCATTTACGTCAGCATATTTAGTGTTTGCGTCGTTACTGAAAGCGTCAGCAATCTTAGCGTCTACAGCCAATACCAGGTTTACACCTTTTTCTTTTGCTTTCTTCATCAGGTCAAGAGCCAGATCCAACTTATCGTCTTCAACGATAGAGTTACCGATCTTACCACCCATAGCCTTTGTGAAAGTATAAGTCATACCACCTGTTACGATCAGGTTATCTACCTTACCCAACAGGTTTTCGATGATTTCGATTTTAGAAGAAACTTTAGAACCACCCATGATAGCAGTGAACGGACGAGTGATGTCGCTCATTACTTTATCGACAGCTTTTACTTCTTTTTCCATCAGGTAACCGAACATCTTATGGTCAGTATCGAAGTAGTCAGCGATCAGCGCTGTAGAAGCGTGAGCACGGTGAGCTGTACCGAATGCATCGTTTACATAGCAGTCTGCATAAGAAGCCAGTCTCTTTGTGAATTCTTTCTGGCTTTCTTTAACGGCTTTCTTGGCAGCTTTCTTTTCATCGTCTGTTGCGTCTTCAGCCAAACCTCTTGGTTTGCCTTCTTCTTCAGCATAGAAACGAAGGTTTTCCAGCAACAATGCTTCGCCCGGTTGCAATGCAGCAGCCTTAGCGCCGGCTTCTTCGCCGATACAGTCGTTAGCAAACTGAACTTCTACGCCCAGCAGTTCAGAAACGTGTTTCAGGATATGTTTCAAAGAATATTTATCTGTAACGCCTTTCGGACGGCCCAGGTGTGAACCGATAATTACACTGCCACCGTCTGCCAGGATCTTCTTAAGAGTAGGAAGAGCGGCACGGATACGAGTGTCGTCTGTGATGTTGAAGTTTTCGTCCAATGGAACGTTGAAGTCAACTCTTACAAATGCCTTTTTGCCGGCAAAATTGAAATTGTCAATTGATTGCATAACTCTTGTATTTAAATTTCTGTATAAAATGTCTTTCTTAGCGCTCGCAAACTTACATAAAAATATTTTATTTCAGTGTTACATTTACATAATAATTCGGTCTATTTAGCATCCGAATGACATCTTTTGGTTTTGTCTATATATAATGTATAGATGCTGAATAATCTGTTGTCGTAAACAGGAGAGGGCCTTCGGGTAAAAAGATGGGAGATCTTGTGTAATAGATTTTTTTTAACACTTTTAATAATTGCTAATAATCACAGTTTATATATTTGTCACCAGCTAATTAAGTAATCATTTTTGTATACTCTATAAAAATCATTATGAAAATGCAAATTAACTGTTTAAACCTACTATTGGTACTGTTATTGGGTGTTATCCCTTGTAAGATCCACGCTACGGACACAAAAGAGAGCGTGATGTTGTACACTCCCTACACAAAGATTTCTGTTCCACCGGGAGAGTCGATTGATTACAGTGTTGACGTCATCAACAAAAGTGACGAAGTGAAGAATGCAACGATTTCCGTGGAAGGAATGCCCCGGGGATGGAGTTATGAGGTGAAGTCCGGAGGTTTTACAATCAGTCAGTTGTCAGTTCTGCCGGATGAAAAGAAAAATTTCTCTTTAAAGGTCGAAGTGCCGGTGAAGGTGAATAAAGGTACTTATAATTTTACGGTCTCTGCCGACGGAATGGCGAAACTCCCGCTTACGATTACTGTCTCCAAGCAGGGAACTTACCAGACTGATTTCACGACTACGCAGCCGAACATGGAGGGAAATTCCAAATCGACATTTACATTCAATGCAACGATCAAGAACCGTACAGCGGAGCAGCAACTCTATGCTTTGACTGCCGATGTACAGCGGGGCTGGAATGTGGTATTCAAGCCGAATTACAAGCAGGCAACATCTGCACAGGTAGAACCTAATGCAACCCAGAATATAACTATCGACGTCAACCCGCCGGCTAATGTTGCAGCAGGAAGTTATAAGATTCCTGTTCATGCCTCTACGGGTTCCACTTCTGCCGATCTGGACCTGGAAGTGGTAGTAACCGGTTCTTATGAAATGGAATTGACTACTCCGAGAGGTTTGCTCAGTTCTGATATTACAGCCGGTGAGACGAAACGGATCGATTTGGTTGTGAAAAATACCGGTTCTGCCGAACTAAAAGATATAGAGCTTTCTGCCAGCAAACCGGTAGACTGGGAGGTTACTTTCGAACCGGCAAAACTGATGAAGCTGGGAGCCGGACAGACTACAAACGTTGTTGCTACGGTAAAGGCTTCTAAAAAAGCACTTCCCGGAGATTATGTAACAAAGATGACAGTCAAGACTCCGGAGGTAAATGCTACAACCGATTTTCGTATTTCCGTAAAAACTCCGATGATATGGGGCTGGGTTGGTGTTCTGATCATTGTTTTGGTATTGGGAGGCGTCTATTATCTGTTCCGCAAATATGGAAGGAGGTAAGCCATGGGTCAACCAGTTATTGAACTTACCGGACTGACAAAAAAGTATGGTGGTTTTACTGCGGTAAATGGTTTGAACCTGACCATTAATAAAAAGGACATATTCGGATTACTGGGACCTAACGGAGCCGGAAAGTCTACAACGATCCTGATGATGCTGGGACTGACTGAGCCGACTTCGGGTTCTGTGAAAGTATGTGGCGTAGATTCTACCACGCACCCGATAGAAGTAAAACGGATAGTTGGCTATCTGCCGGAAGATGTCGGGTTTTATGACGACATGACCGGGATAGAAAATCTGGTATATACAGCTCAACTGAACGGTATTCCGAAGAAGGATGCAAAAGAAAAGGCTGTTCAATTGCTTGAAAGAGTCGGTCTGATGAATGAAGGGAATAAGAAAGCCGGTAAATATTCGCGGGGTATGCGTCAGCGTTTAGGCTTGGCAGATGTCCTGATTAAAGATCCGGAAGTGATTATTTTGGACGAACCGACATCAGGAATAGACCCTGCCGGTGTCCGTGAGTTTATGGACCTGATTCATCAGTTGAGTCATGAAGAAGGGCTGACGGTGCTGTTCTCTTCCCATCATCTGGACCAGGTTCAGCAGGTCTGTAACCGTGTCGGTCTGTTCAGCAGTGGTAAACTGTTGGCCGACATTGAACTGACGGAGCAACAGAAGAAAGAGCACGGACTCGATGATATTTATAATCATTATTTCGAAGGAGGTAAAGGTCATGAATAGAATATATCATCCCTTTTGGGTAATTGTGAATAAAGAAGTCTCCGATCATGTGAGAAGCTGGCGTTTTATTATCATGATCGTCCTTATTGCATTGACTTGTATGGGGTCGTTATATACTGCTCTGACTAATATCGGAGACTCCATCAAGCCTAATGACCCAGACAATGCGTTCCTTTTCCTGAAACTGTTTACCGTTTCGGATGGAACTTTGCCTTCTTTTGTTGTCTTTATCAGTTTCCTGGGGCCTTTGCTGGGGATTGCGTTAGGATTCGATGCGATCAATTCTGAACAAAACAGAGGTACATTGAGTCGTATCCTGTCTCAACCTATCCATCGTGATTATCTGATTAATGCCAAATTCGTCGGGGCATTGATTGTTATTGGCATTATGTTGTTCTCCCTGGGGTTTCTGGTGATGGGATTCGGATTGATAGCGATCGGTATTCCTCCGACGGCGGAAGAGTTTTTGCGGATGGTGTTTTTTATCATTGTCAGCATCTTCTATGTTGCTTTTTGGCTGAATCTGTCGATATTCTTTTCCATACAGTTCCGTCAGGCTGCGACATCCGCACTGGCTTGTGTGGCCATCTGGTTATTTTTCAGTGTGTTCTATAATATGATCATCAATCTGATAGGGAAAGCACTCAGTCCTTCCGGATTTGCCAGCGATTACCAGATAATCAGCTACCAGCGCTTTATGCTTAACCTGTTGCGCTTCGCGCCGAGCCAGTTGTTCAGTGATGCAACGACAACCTTGCTGATGCCTTCTGTCAGAAGTCTGGGACCGTTGACGATGGAACAGGTGCATGGGGCTATCCCCAGTCCGTTGCCTCTGGGCCAGAGCCTGATCGTTGTCTGGCCGCAGCTGACAGGGTTGATTGCAGCGACAGTTGTTTGTTTTGCCTTGTCTTACGTTTCTTTTATGAGAAGGGAAGTTCGTTCCCGTTAATCCGATTAATATCAGAAAAGGCTCTTACCTGTGTTGGGGATAAGAGCCTTTCTTTAATAGTTATATCTTTGTTTATGCAGTTTCCAGTTTGAACCGCAGGCGTAACCGTCCGTCAGTATAATCGTAATTCAAGAGTTTAAACCGCCCTATTTCAGAAGTGTTGCTGACATGTGCACCAATACATGCACAGGCATCATAATCTCCGACACGAACAATACGTAATGTCTCACTCGCATCTTCCGGTAATTTACTGAGATCGACAATGGCTCCGGCTTCCGCTTTCGGAATAAATTCGATCGTTACAGGCAGATGCTGTTCTATTACTTCATTTATCCGGCGTTCTACTTCTGCCATCATTTCAGCGGTAGGTGCTTCCGATAATTCATAATCGCACTTGCTCTTTTTCCTTTCTATATGGGCATTCTTCGAACGCGGACAACCAAACATGCGAACCATCGTCTGATTTAAAATATGTTCGGCTGTATGCATCGGTGGATATTCAGCCTTATTATGTTCGTTTAATTGAATTTCTTGTTCCATCTTAATTATTTTGATTGATGAGGTTTACTGCAACTTGTTTGAACTTGTGTGATTTTTACACAGGTTGATTTATTATTATTTCAACTCCAACTCCTTCCTCAGTAAACTATATACATTTATATCCGTGTATTCACCGGAAGAAAGTAATTCTCCGTCACGTTCCGTTCCTTCCAGTGTGAAGCCTAAACGTTGAGGAATGGCGTTGCTGGGTTGATTGCCCACGGCACATCGTACCTGGATGCGGTTGAAATCTTTTTCAAAGAACGCCCATTGGCAGAGATAATGGACGGCCCGTGTAATAACACCTTTTCCCCGAAACTCAGGAAGCAGCCAGTATCCTATTTCCGTACGATGGTTTGTTCGGTCTGAGAAATGAAAACCGATCAGACCACAGATCGCAAAGCCTTTTTCAATGATATATACGACATCCCGTTCTTTATAAGGCACTTTTAATGTAGATTCCAGGAATGACTGTTCATCCGCAACACTGTTTAAACCATCGACAAACGGTAACCAAATCCGTAAATCCTCACGATGTTTATCTATCGCTTCGTATATGATTTCTGCATCTTCATAAATAGCTTCCCGGATCGTATAACCCGGAATCCCGAAAGAAGAGGAGTGGGGGCGGATGCTTTTTTCAAACGCTTTGCGTTTATCTCCCCTGTAAGAAACTTCTCCAGAGTAACTGAATCCCAAAGAATCTATTAAGCGGAGCATATACTGATTGTCGAAATTGGTGTCGATGCGAAATGCATAGATGCCCTTGTTCCGGCTTACTTCTTCCGCCTGCAACATAAAACGTTTCGCCAATCCTTGATGTTTCATCTCATCGGCTACGGCCAGTCGGTGAACTACCATGTAAGGAAGATCGTTTATCCATTTACCGTCGATTTCTTTGTAGGCTGGCTCTCCGTCGAAAGAAATAACGCCATAAGTAACAGCTATATTTTCTTTATTACAAAAGACATATCCGTTTCCCGATTGAATATCTTTGGCAATGTTTTCAAGTGCCGGATAATTCTCATCCCATTGATGGCTGTTCAACCGTCGCATTTGTGCTTTGGCTTGTCCGATGATTTCCCAGATACGTGCTATATCTGCTTCTTCTGCTTTCCGGAATAGTAAATCTGAATTGTCCATATTATATCATTATATTTCAGTGGATGCAAATATAATGATATATTTCGGGCAACAGGATATTTTTTGAAGAAGTGGCGTTCAGAAAGAAAAAGAGCCTGCCTATCCGGAGTAGGATAAAGACAGGCTCTTCCTGTTTGATAGATAATTAGAATTCGTAGTGGAAACCGAAAGTCAGGTCTTCAGAACTCAGGCTGATACCGGATGTACTGTTGGCATATTTATAATCATCGCGATAACCGGCGAATCCGTATTTAGTGACAAATGTCAGGTTCTTGCATATTTCAAGTGCAATACCCGGCTTGATACCGATTTCGAAACCGTTGACGCTATCGTAGCTTTCTCTTTTATAAGTAGAGATACCAACACCACCGTCCAGGAATAAACGGACAATACCTTTTTCGAAGAATGAAAAGCGGGCATAAGGAGCGAAATTAAACGCATTAGCTTTGTTCTCGTCCGATTTGAAATGTGTATAACCGATCTCTGCTGCAATAGCCCAGTTTTCGTTCAGGTTATAACCGACTTCTGGTGCAATAGAAAAATTGGTAACATCGGCGTTCTTGTCGTGAGTAAGATTGAATGAACCACCTACATAAACCTGTGCATCAGCACTGATGATTGCCATAAATGCAACCACCAAAGTAAAAACTAACTTTTTCATCTTTGCTTGTATATTAAACGTTATATGTAAACGGGCGCAAAGATATACAAAAATAAACATATGTTGTACGGCATAAATATTTTATTGTTTGTCTTGCTAATTACAGAATATCCTTAACTTTGCCACCGTAACAATTAACAAAAAGCATTATGTCAGTTGCAAAGAGGGATTTAGATGATACAAGAAAGGTGACGACACATCGCCTGATGGAAATGAAACAACGTGGAGAAAAAATTTCTATGTTGACGGCTTACGATTATTCTATGGCTAAACTGATCGATCAGGCTGGTATGGATGTTATTCTTGTCGGCGATTCAGCATCGAATGTAATGGCCGGTAATGTAACAACGCTTCCTATCACATTGGATCAGATGATTTACCATGGTAAATCGGTTATGAAAGCAGTACAGCGTTCATTGGTGGTAGTCGACCTGCCTTTCGGTACATACCAGGGAAACTCGAAAGAGGCTTTGGCTTCCGCTATCCGTGTTATGAAAGAGACGCATGCCGACTGTATTAAACTGGAGGGAGGTAGTGAAATAAAAGAATCTATCGAACGTATCCTTTGTGCAGGTATTCCTGTGATGGGACACTTGGGTTTGACTCCGCAGTCTATTAATAAGTTTGGTACTTATACCGTCCGTGCCCGTGAAGAAGCAGAAGCACAGAAGTTGATTGACGACGCTCATTTGTTGGAAGAAATCGGATGTTTCGCCATCGTGCTGGAAAAGATTCCGGCAGAACTGGCTGCACGTGTTGCTTCCGAACTGAGCATACCTATTATCGGTATCGGTGCCGGTGGAGGTGTAGACGGTCAGGTTTTGGTTATGCACGATATGTTGGGAATCAATATGGGATTCTCTCCGCGTTTCCTTCGCAGATATGCCAATATCGGAGAAGAAATTACTCGTGCTGTCCAGGCATACATCGAAGATGTGAAGACACAGGACTTCCCGAATGAGAAGGAACAATATTAGAAATAATTGACCCGACTTTTCCCTTGATGGAAAAGTAGTCAAAAGATCAAGGCTGCACCTGCTTTGCTACTATAAGTATCGGTGTCGGCCATCCTAAGAGGAAGTACAGCTTCCTTGGAAAGGTCTAAGCGGTGAAGCCGGTTGAGCCTTGATCTTTTGGCTACTTTTCTATCAAGAGAAAAGTGATATTTAAATCTGATAAGTCATGAAATCTCATCTACTGATCGGAGCCGCATCGTCAGGAAGCGGTAAGACAACATTTACACTCGGTTTGCTTCGGGCGTTGAAGAATCGGTATGGAAAAGTCCGGCCGTTCAAATGTGGTCCGGACTATATCGACACGCGCCATCATAAAATGGCCGCCGGTTGTCCTTCCGTCAATTTGGATAGTTTCATGATGTCCGAACAACATATATGTGATTTGTATCGACGCTATACTTCGGTAGCCGATTATGCGGTAACCGAAGGCGTGATGGGCCTTTTTGACGGATACGATGCTATGCAGGGAAGTAGTGCTGAAATCGCGCGTACATTAAATATACCTGTCGTCCTGATCGTAAACGCAAAAAGTACAGCCTATTCCGTTGCCCCTTTGCTGTACGGTTTCAAAAACTTCTATAAAGAGATAAACATTGTCGGAGCCGTTTTCAATTTTGTAGCTTCCGAAACTCATTATTCCTTTTTGAAACAAGCCTGTGAAGATGCCGGTGTCGAAGCATTAGGATATCTTCCCAAACAGGCCGACGTAGAGATACCGAGCCGCCATTTGGGCTTAACCCTGGATGAGACATTTTGTTTTGATACATTTGCCGACCGTGTAGCCGCCCTGGTAGAGAAACATGTCGATATCGACAGGCTATTGGCATTGACCGCCTGCCAACCTGTTTCTAACTCTCATATGGTTCAGCTTGAACAAACGCTGCCTTCTCCTTTGAAAATCTCGATCGCTCGTGATACCGCCTTTAATTTTGCGTATGAGGAGAACATTCAATTGCTGCACAGGCTGGGAGAAGTTACCTTTTTCAGTCCGCTTCACGATTCCGTATTACCGGAATCCGATTTTGTATACTTGCCCGGAGGCTATCCCGAATTATACCTTCCCGGTTTATCATCAAACCGTTCCATGCTTCAATCTGTCCGCGATTATGCAGAAGCAGGAGGGAAGCTACTTGCCGAATGCGGAGGAATGATGTATCTATGCAATGAAATAAAATCGTCGGAAGGGAGTAGTTTTCCGATGGTCGGTTTACTGAACCAGTCGGCTACTATGGAGCAAATGAAACTTCGTCTGGGATACCGTACATTATATTATAATGATTATGTAATGACCGGACACGAGTTCCATTATTCCCGTATTGAGCCTCAGAAAGAGGAACTGCCTTCCATCGCTACCGCCTGCACAGCCAAAGGAAGCCCTGTCGCTACCCCTTTATACAGATATAAGAACGTCTTAGCCGGATACACCCACCTTTATTGGGGCGATCCGTCAAGAAACCAATGGTTTATCGACTATCTGAACGGACTTATCTAGCCATTGCCAACACTTTCATCTCTTTCGGCATCTTTTCGATCGCATATCTTAACGAAGTACGCGGCATATCCGCTTTCTTAGCCATCACATAGTCGAATACATCTTTCTGATATGCTTCACTGGCAGCCTTCAACATCCATCCGTAGCCTTTTTGTACCAAATCATCCGTATCATAGAAAAGAGTATCGGCAATTTCAAATATATCTTTCAGGAAAAGGCCCTTTCTGGCAGGGATAATCAGTGTGACGGCAGCTGCCCGTTTCATCCACCGGTTCTCAGAATGCGCCCACTCTTTCAAACGGGAAATATAGTCCGGATACATCTCAACAAAAGTACCGACCGTATGATTACATAATGTATCGCAGGAAGCCCAATTGGATACATACTTGTCCACCCACTTTTCGAAAACGTCAAAATCCTCCGGTTCATACTGCGCATGAAGATAATAAGACCAATTACATGCAATATAAGATTCTTCCGAATATCCTGATTCCCACAAAGTTTCACAAAGAGTAAATATCTCTTTCTTAGGAAGTTCTTTGATTAATGCATAAAACTCCTTACTGATCTTATTAACCGTGGGGATTCTCACACCGTGGTACAAAATTTTTTCCTTAAAGAAACCCTGGGCATTCTGCCGGGTCTTTTCGTCAATATTGTCAACCAGTGCCTGGCGTACTTGTTCAATGACTGTTTTCATAAAAGGATATGATATATTTACTACAAACATACATATTTTTCTTATATATGCTCGTTTTAATAAAATAATCCTTATTTTCGTGTAAACTAATAATTCAATGCCATGGTCAATACTATTTTTCTTGGAATCGCAGTTGTTGCTTCCGCCATATTTCTGATACAGTTCATCATGTCTATCTTCTTCGGAGACCTGGATACGGACACGGATATTGATGTCGATCTCAGCAGCGCAGTATCTTTTAAAGGATTAACCCACTTCTGCATCGGTTTCGGATGGTATATGTATATTGCCAAAAGTACGGCCATCTCTACTTTCCTGATCGGCATCCTGATCGGGTTGCTCTTCGTTTTTATCCTATGGTTTCTCTATAAGAAAGCCTATCAGCTTCAAAAAGAAAACAAACCGGAAAAGACAGAAGCCCTGGTGGGCCGGGAATGTACGATCTATGCACACGACGGAGTTCGCTATATCGTTCAGGTCGCCCAGAACGGAGCCTTGCGTGAGGTAGAAGTCCGTTCCCTGGAAGGAAAAAAGTATCAGACCGGCGACCGTACGTTGATCTGCAAGGTTGAATCAGGAACAATTTATATACAATAAATAATAAACTCAACTATTAAATTATGACACAGGAAATGTTAATCATGGTAGCCATCCTGGTAGGGGTTATCATTCTTTCTTTTATCGGGATATTGTCCCGTTACCGTAAGTGTAAGAGTGACGAGGTGTTGGTAGTGTACGGTAAGACATCCGGAGAGAAATCAGCTAAACTCTATCACGGTGGAGCCGCTTTCGTATGGCCTATTATTCAGGGATACGAGTTCCTTTCCATGAAACCTCTTCAGATTGATTGTAAACTGACCGGCGCCTTGTCCGCGCAGAATATCCGTGTAGATGTTCCGACCACCATTACGGTAGCGATCAGTACCGACCCTGAAGTGATGCAGAATGCAGCCGAACGTCTGTTAGGTTTGCAGCCGGAAGACAAGCAGAACCTGATTACCGATGTTGTGTATGGCCAGATGCGTCTGGTTATTGCCGATATGACGATCGAAGAGTTGAACTCAGACCGTGATAAATTCCTTTCCAAGGTACGCGACAATATCGATACGGAACTACGTAAGTTCGGTCTTTACCTGATGAACATCAATATCAGCGATATCCGTGATGCCGCCAATTATATCGTCAACCTCGGTAAAGAAGCTGAAAGCAAAGCCTTGAACGAAGCACAGGCCAATATCGAAGAACAGGAAAAACTCGGTGCCATCAAGATTGCCAATCAGATTCGCGAACGTGAAACGACTGTTGCCGAAACACGCAAAGATCAGGATATCGCTATTGCAGAGACAAAGAAACAACAGGAAATATCAGTTGCCAATGCCGATAAAGAACGTATTGCCCAGGTTGCCGTTGCCAATGCCTCGAAAGAGTCGCAGGTAGCCAAAGCCGAAGCAGATAAGAATATCAATATAGAAAAAGCAAATACTGAAAAAGAAAGCCGTATCGCAGAACTAAATTCCGATATGGAAATCAAGAAGGCCGATGCCGGAAAGAAAGCCGCTGTCGGACGAAACGAAGCGAATAAAGAAGTAGCCAAGTCTGATGCCGAACTGGCAGTAACCCAGGCCGAAGCAAGCAAACAAGCCGGTGAAGCAGCAGCCCGTTCGGAAGCTTCTGTGCAAGCTGCCCGCGAAATCGCCCAGCGCGAAGTGGAAGAAGCAAAAGCCAAAAAGGTTGAATCAGCCCTGAAAGCACAAAAGATCGTTCCGGCAGAAATCGCCCGTCAGGAAGCCATCCTGCAAGCTGAAGCAGTGGCCGAAAAGATGATCCGCGAAGCCGAAGCGAAAGCAAAGGCAACTTTGGCCCAGGCCGAAGCCGAAGCCCGCGCCATCCAGATGAAACTGGAAGCCGAGGCCGAAGGTAAAAAGAAATCATTGCTGGCTGAAGCCGATGGTTTCAAAGCAATGGTTGAGGCAGCCGAGTCTAACCCGGCTATCGCTATCCAGTATAAGATGGTAGACCAGTGGAAAGAAATTGCCGGCGAACAGGTGAAGGCGTTCGAACACATGCAGCTCGGCGATATCACCGTCTTTGACGGTGGCCAGGGCACAACCGGTAATTTCCTGAACCAATTGGTTAAAACCGTTGCCCCAAGTCTCGGCGTATTGGATAAATTGCCTATCGGCGAAACCGTAAAAGGAATCATTCGTCCGGAAGAAAAAGACGAAAAGAAAGATACAACGAAGAAGTAATATGAGAATTTACACCAGGGGAGGAGATAAAGGCCGTACCGGTATCCACGGCGGCGAACGGGTTGATAAAGACGATATCCGTATCGAAGCCAACGGTACGCTTGACGAAGTGAATGCACAAATCGGTATCGTGCGGGCTTTATTACCTCCCGAACATGAATGGCAGGATGTCTTAGGCAAAATACAACGGGAGTTGATGGTTGTCATGTCGCATGTGGCAACCCCTTCGGCTATCCGTGATAAGAACCCTAACAGTTTATCGGAGGACCTTGTGTCCTTCTGTGAGCAACAAATAGATCTACTCACCGGACAGATGCAGGATAACGGTTTCTTTATCCTGCCCGGCGGTACCCTGATCTCCGCCCATTTGCAGTTGGCACGTACCATTGCCCGTCGAGCCGAACGTCGTTTATGGACATTATACCGGAAAGATCCGCTTCCGGAAGAAATCATGCAGTTCGTGAATCGCCTCTCAGACCTACTTTTCACTATGGCCCGTTACGAAATGTTTCAACAGGACCATGCTGAAGAACGTTGGAACTCTTTCCTCTATAAAAGAAAAAAGAAAGAGTAATCCATATCCGGCAATAGTTAAATTAAACTCTAAAATCTTGCAAATTCACGATTGAAAAGTGAATTTGCAAGATTTTTTTATTTTTCAGAAGTATATAACCTCTCTTTTTGAAGTTTGCCATCATCGGAATGTCCACTCTCCTTATGAAACTAAACCTATTTCCGGAAATCTCATCTTTTTAATTACTTATAAAAAACAGTGTATTATTGCCTTACTTATTGTATGGAATTAATGTTTTAGGTTTTGACTGAAAAATGACTTTATTCATATAAAGGATATGACTTGAAATGTATATTAATATGCAGTATAATAGATATTTATGTGTAATAGATACTGACTAGAAAAAACGATCGTTTTTTTTAGTCAGCGCAAAAGTAAGCAAAAAAAATATATAACAAACAAAGAAATTTAATTATTATTTGAAAATCAATACTTCAACATTTTTTAATCATAGTAAAATCGGACAATATGATGACTAGAAAAAACGATCGTTTTAGCTAGTCATCCTGTTCGTGAGTACACTTTATGTGACTGACGAACCTTGTCATATCAAAAAACTAGTATTAATTGATGGCTTATTTACTGACAACCCTGTCTTTAGTCTTATCTATATTGCTCTCAGCCCTGATAATTCCGCGTATCCTGGTTGTCGCTTATCGAAAAAAACTATTTGACATACCCAATGAACGAAAAGTTCACGACGGAATAATTCCCCGTTTAGGTGGTATTTCATTTGTTCCTACAATCCTGTTTTCACTCTCTTTTGTGACCGGATTAAGATACTTGATCGGCTTCGAAATAGCCGAAAACAGGCTCCATTTTATCATTCCCGAATTTTTCTTCCTGATCTGTGGTCTCACGTTATTGTATTTATCCGGTATAAAAGACGATCTGGTCGGATTACGTTATCGGACGAAATTCTTTGTACAAATCATAGCCGCCTCCATGTTCCCTCTGGCGGGATTATGGATCAATAACTTATACGGGCTGGCAGGTATCCACGAATTGAGTCCGTATATAGGAATTCCCTTCACGATGTTAATGACGGTCTTTATCATCAACGCCATCAATCTGATTGACGGTATCGATGGTCTGGCCTCCGGGTTAAGTATTATCTCCCTGAGTGTTTTGGGATGTTTATATCTTTATGATAACCAGTGGGTATATGCTATGTTCGCTTTTTCGGCATTGGGCACATTACTCCCTTTTTTCTATTATAACGTCTTTGGGAAAGCGGACCGTTGTACGAAGATTTTTATGGGCGATACCGGCAGTTTGACATTAGGTTATATGCTGGCATTTCTTACGATCTCTTATGCGACAGTCGATCCGCAGATACATCCTTATTTTGAAGGAGCGATCATTGTTGCTTTTGCCCCGTTGATAGTACCGGCTTTCGATGTTTTCCGCGTCATGTTGATCCGCGCCCGAAATCATAAACCATTGTTTATTGCCGACCGGAATCATATTCATCATAAATGCCTGGATGCAGGTCTGACATGTAAAAAAGCAGTGGTATGCATCTTAGGACTGGCTTGTGTCTTTTGCATCCTGAATATGGCACTGATTAATACGATCAATAACAATCTGATTCTTTTTCTGGATATTCTGTTATGGTCTGTATTGATAGGCTGGTTGAATAAATCAATAAAAATAAAGAGGTGATATTTTGATTTTAATGGTTTATTTATATAGCTTTGTAAAAAATCAATAACGAAATGGCAAAACAATCGCATCCATATAAATCAAAAGAAAATATTCACTCTTCGAAGTTGGAGGAACCTTCTGCAGCTTATGTTTCTGCTGACTTGCGGGGCACTTATCTGGATATTGTTTCTGAAGATATGTTTAGAAGTGCCATATCCAAAGCTGTTTCTGATTTCGATAAAGGATTGGTCATATCCCATAACCAGATAGATGAATTAGTGAAGGCTCGAATGGGATGGAAATAGTTTGGTCATCTTTTGCTACCGAAGGACTTTTCTCTATATTAGAATATGTAGAGACTGATTTTGGAAGCCGTGTATCCCAACGTGTATATACTGATATAATGGGATATATTGAAACCTTAACTAAGTTTCCTAACTAGGGTATTCATGATGATATATTTTCTACTGAAACTTTAGAGGTTCGTTATCTGATTTGTAAGCAAAATATAATTTACTATTTGATCTATAAGGAGACAATATACCTTTTGTCGATAGCAAACTCCAACCAGTCCTCTGACCGTATACGTAAAGTGATAGCAGACTATTTACGATTATATAAATAAGTTTTCCAAGGAATATCAATGCCTGATATTCCCTTTGTAATCAAACAATAATGAATATAGCAATTGTAGGAACAGGCTATGTAGGCCTGGTCACGGGAACCTGCTTCTCTGAAATGGGAGTAGATGTCACCTGTGTGGACATAAATGAAGCAAAGATAAAAGCTTTGCAGGGAGGTGTAATGCCTATCTATGAACCCGGTTTGGAAAGCCTGGTCCTAAAGAATGTGGAAGCCGGTCGTTTACATTTTACGACAGATCTGACCGCTTGCCTGGATAATGTATCTATTGTTTTCAGTGCTGTCGGAACTCCTCCGGATGAAGATGGAAGTGCCGATCTGAGATATGTCCTGGATGTAGCGCGTACTGTAGGGCGTTCTATTAATAAATATACGCTGCTTGTAACAAAGAGCACTGTTCCGGTCGGAACAGCTCAAAAAGTTAAAGCTGTCATTCAGGAAGAACTGGATAAGCGTGGAGTTACTATTCCCTTTGACGTGGCATCCAATCCTGAGTTTCTGAAAGAAGGAGCAGCCATTAAGGATTTTATGGCACCTGACCGGGTGGTTGTTGGTATTGAAAGTGACCATGCCCGTAAACTGATGGAACGTTTATACAGACCTTTTGTATTGAATGGTTATCCTATTTTATTCATGGATATTCCTTCAGCGGAGATGACGAAATACGCAGCAAATGCTATGCTGGCTACCCGTATCAGCTTTATGAATGATATCGCTAACCTGTGTGAAAGGGTTGGTGCTGATGTGGAATGCGTTCGTAAAGGCATTGAACTATATCTTATTCTGTTAATAATATATGTAATAGGATTAGATTATCATAATAAAAAATATATTTATTAATCAATTTATCTATAATTATTTATAATATGAAAGATATAATAGTAAATGGTGAAGCCTATTTTTATGAAGAACAAATGTGTACTTCTTCTCCAATGAATATTAATGATGCAAATGAATTGCTGTTGTTAGTTCATAAGCTGTTTAATGAAAATAATTTGAATTTTATGTTAATATTTGGTACTTTATTAGGAGCGGTAAGAGATAGTAAATTAATAAATACTGATACAGATATTGATATTGTAGTGGATATTGAACAGGAGAAATTATTGATTTCATTAATTCCTATTTTGGAAATAAATAGTATAAAATTGTTTAGGCATACATCTGGATATCTTTATTCCTTTCGGTATAAAAGTTGTTACATAGATGTCTGTATTATGTCTAAGATGGGATTTTTTTTATGCAGAAATAGATATATTAGAATTTTTCATTATATAACGCCTAGTCATTTATTAATAGGAGAAGAAAAGATTTGTTTTTTAGGTCAATCTTTTTCGGTTCCTAAAAATCCTATTAATTTATTGAAGTTTTGGTATGGAGATACTTGGAATATACCTGTCTCTGGTGAAAAATTTTATTACGAAATAAAAATAGCTTGTTTGTTTCATTATTTGAAAGATTTTTGGTTCTATCATATTACTTTACCATTTTCTAAATCATGGCGTTTGTTTAATATATTTAAGAGTTAATATTAAGAATTTATAAAAACATTTGTGGAATATATTATAGATTTTATGATGTTATTTAATGTGTTATGATATGAAAAATTTATTATTATTTGTATTTCGTTATACTCCTTTTATTCCTATGCGTATTATATTTAAATTATGTTTGTCTTATAGAGGTAAAAATATATTTAAAAGTCGAAAATTGCGTTTTTCGAAATTATTTGTTTTACTTAATATTGGAGATCTTATTCAATATTGGATGTATGTTGATGGTGCCTATGAAGTTTCTTTTGTGAGATATTTTTTTAATAGATATCAGAATTCTAAAGGTGCTTTTATTGATGTAGGGGCCAATTTGGGAACATATAGTTTAAATCTTATCAGTTGCTTTGATAATATTTATGCAGTTGAAGCATCTTCTAATAATGTCGCTTTTTTAAAAACAGTAGCATTTCAAAATGGAGTTAGCAACCTCAAAGTTTGTCATAATGCCATATTTAACAAAGATAATGAGTCTATAACGCTTGTTCTTTCGAATTATACTTGCGGATGTAATTCTTTATATGATATTGCAGAAAGAGGAGATACAGAAAAAGTACAAACTATTACATTGGATACTTTATGTGAGCAAAATAATATATCTGATGTCCGTTTTTTGAAAATTGATGTGGAGGGTGCTGAATGGGTTTGTGTTCAAGGAGGTAAAAGAATGATTTCACAATATCATCCGGATGTATGGTGTGAGTTTAATTCTACTAGTGCATGTCAAGCTGGTTATTCTTTGAATGATTTGTATAATTTTTTTATTGAACAAGGATATTCTGCATATGAACTTATTCCCAAACGTTTTTGGCGTAGTTCAAAACCATGTATTAAACCCTTTAATATAAAGAAATTGTCAAATGATGATTTTTTAATAAATCTATATTTTACAATAGTCCGTTAAATATTTAATTAACAAATAAAGAAGGTCAAGTAGTGAGTTTTCAAAATAGATATCTTTTATAAAAACAATACTTTATAGATTTACATAGTGAATTTATTCTTTATGCAAAGTTGTAAAGATTCTGAAAATATGAAATGTTAATCTCTGAAAATATCAAAATAGAAAAATGTGTTTCAAAATATACTTTTGATAAAGTAATATCGTTTTTGCTTACTTGGCAATACGATCATAAATGTTTATAATTTTGAATATATATGGTAAATCAAAAAAATGTATACGTAGGGATGAGTGCAGATATTTTTCATCCTGGTCATCTGAATATTATACATGAGGCTCAGAAGTTAGGGAGAGTGATTGTAGGTGTATTGACAGATCAGGCTATAGCCAGTTATAAACGGTTACCTTATCTGAATTATGAACAACGCGCTTTGATAGTGAGGAGTATTAAAGGCGTAGATGAAGTAATACCTCAGATGACTCTTGATTATGTTCCCAATTTGGAAAAACTAAAGCCTGATTATGTTGTACATGGAGATGACTGGAAAGTTGGAATACAGCAGAATACTCGTCAAAGAGTGATAGATACACTTGCAAAATGGGGAGGAAAAGTAATAGATATTCCATATACTCAAGGTATTTCCTCGACGCAGTTGAATATTAAGTTGAAAGAAATAGGTACCACCCCTGATATTCGTCTGAGACGTTTGAAGCGGTTGATCGAAGCAAAACCGATTGTCAGGATTTGTGAATCACATAGCGGATTAACCGGTCTGATTATTGAAAATACATTTGTGGAAATCAATGGGGTAAAGAAAGAATTTGACGGAATGTGGTCGAGTAGTCTTACTGATTCGACCTCAAAAGGGAAACCAGATATAGAGGCTGTTGATTTAACGACTCGTTTACATGATTTGAATGATGCTTTGGAATGTACCACCAAACCTGTGATTTTTGATGGGGATACCGGAGGTAAGATAGAACACTTTGTATTTACAGTTAGAACATTGGAACGTCTAGGTATTTCAGCTGTTATCATAGAAGATAAGATAGGATTAAAGAAAAACTCTCTATTTGGAACAGATGCCCTACAGCTACAAGACTCTATAGAAGGTTTTTGTGAAAAGATTATAGCAGGAAAAAGAGCACAGATTACTGAAGACTTTATGATTATTGCGCGAATAGAAAGTTTTATTGCAGGTAAAGGGCTTGAAGATGCTATCCAAAGGGCATTGGCTTATATTGAAGCTGGAGCAGATGGAATAATGATTCATAGTAAAAATAAATCGGGGGAAGATATACAAGACTTTTGCTTGGAATTGAGAAAGATAAATAAATATATTCCGATAATAGTCGTCCCGACAACTTATAATCAGGTTACGGAAGATGAACTTGCTGCATGGGGGGCTACTGTTGTCATTTATGCAAATCATATGCTAAGAAGCGCTTATCCTGCTATGTTAAATACAGCAAAATCTATTCTAACTTATGGGAGATCTTATGAGGCTGATAATTTATGTATGCCTATCAAAGATATTTTAGAATTAATACCTGGAACTAAATAAAAATACTAAAACAATGCTTACTCCTTCATTTTTTGTAGAACTACTTCGAAAGAATGGTGTTGATTTTTTTGCAGGAGTCCCCGACTCTCTATTGAAAAATATTTGTGCCTATATCACGGATCATATTCCAGTTCAAAATAATATTATTGCAGCAAATGAAGGATCAGCCGTTGCGCTAGCCACAGGTCATTATCTTGCTACACAAAAAATACCACTTGTTTATATGCAGAATTCCGGAATAGGGAATGCTGTAAATCCATTATTATCTTTGGTCGATAAAGAAGTATATCATATACCGATGGTTTTATTGATCGGATGGAGAGGTGAGCCGAATGTGAAAGATGAACCTCAACATATAAAACAGGGAAAAGTGACATTGCCACTGTTGGAAACGATGGGAATTAAATATTCCATATTAACGTTAGATGAAATATGTGCAGAAAAACAATTATTGGAAGCTTTAGCTTATGTAAGAGAATCTGGTAAACCTTTTGCTTTTGTGGTAAAAAAAGATACTTTTTCAGAATACAACTTAAGTAAAGAAGTCTCCTCTGGGTTTTCTTTAACCCGGGAAGAGGCTGTTCAGCTTGTAGCTTCTTCTATTGAAGAAAGAGATATAGTGGTGGCAACGACAGGAATGATTTCAAGAGAATTATTTGAATATCGTGAATTTCAAAACCAATCTCATGAGAAAGATTTTTTGACTGTAGGTTCGATGGGGCATGCATCTCAGATAGCCTTAGGCATTGCATTGGAAAAAAAAGATAGAAAAGTGTATTGCTTCGATGGTGACGGTGCTGTTATTATGCATCTTGGAGCATTGGCTATAGCGGGAAGCCTTAAACCTGATAATTATATTCATGTCGTATTTAATAATGGAGCCCATGATTCTGTAGGCGGACAACCAACTGTGGGACAAAAAGTCAATATACCACAAATCGCATTGGCTTGTGGCTATCATACAGCTTGGTCTGTAAATGACAGGCAAGCATTGGTTCAATCATTAAAAGAAATCAAATCAGCCAAGCTACCTGTTTTATTGGAAATTAATGTTAGAAAAGGAGCTCGGAAGAATCTGGGTAGACCAACAACAACTCCAATTGAAAATAAAGAATTCTTTATGCATTATCTAAGATGATTGACCAGCAATATTTTATAGGTGTAGCTTCCATTGATAATTTAGAACGTTTACTGGTAAATTACAGACCGGAGACTGTTATGTTAGTAAGAGGTAAAAAATCTTATGAGACCTGTGGGGCAAAATCGGTTATTGAGAAGATTCGTTCTGTTTCCCGTATAAAAATCTGTGAATTTTATGATTTTGAAGAAAATCCTAAAGTAGGAGATTTGCAGAAAGGATTGAAAATGTTGGAAGAACATCCATGTGAATTAATCATTGCAATAGGTGGAGGAAGTGTACTTGATATGGCTAAACTAATTCGTTTTTTTTATGCTTATCAAGGAAATATTACTGATATTGTCTTTAATAAGATAAACGATTTGTTACCATTGATTGCTATTCCAACAACAGCTGGTACCGGAAGTGAGGCAACTCATTTTGCAGTGGTGTATAAGGATAATATAAAATACTCAGTGTCACATCCTGATATTTTGTCTGATGTAGCAATAATCGATCCCGTTTTTACATATAAAAATCCACCCTATTTAACCGCTTCAACAGGATTTGATGCATTGGCGCAAGCTATTGAGGCTTATTGGAATTTGAATGCAACAGCAGAATCGGATGTATTTGCAATTAAAGCAATAGAGTTGCTTTGGCAGAATTTGCCTCTTATTGTTAATGAACCAAATATAGAAGTGAGAGATAAGGTGATGGAAGCTGCATATTGGTCAGGTAAGGCTATTGATATAGCTAAGACTACAGCTCCACATGCTTTTTCCTATCCTTTGACGACATTTTATAAAATACCTCATGGGCATGCTGTGGCATTAGTCTTTCCTTATATTATGCAACTAAATTTGGATTATCTTTTTGAGTATGATATAGAAAGGTATAATAAATTTTTGTTGTTGAATGAAAAGATAAGGATGTTCAAACAAATTGACGAACAGGTTGGAGAACAGATGCAAATGTATATAGAGCGTTTAGGGCTTTATAATAATTTGAAAGGTAGGGTGGATATTGATTATATTACTCACTTTGTGGATCCGGTACGTCTGAAGAATAATCCATGTAAAATAGATAAGAACTTGATTTATACAATTTATAAACAGATATTTATATAATGGGTATTCTCTCTAATGAGAAAGGAAAAGATAACCAACGTATGAATGTTCTTCTAGAAACTAACAACTCATAATACTTACATAGAAAGCGAATACTTCCTATAATAAAATTCTAATTAATCAACATTAATTATCATGTCAGAATCATTTGGGTCTCAAGTTTTCAAAGGAGTGATATGGAGTGCTATTGAGCGATTCTCTGTTCAAGGAATACAATTCGTGCTGAGTATTGTTATTGCTCGATTGGTATTACCTTCTGAATATGGGCTTATTGCAATGCTGAATATTTTTTTAGCTATAGCTCAAAACTTTATAGAAGGAGGTTTCAGTAATGCTTTAATCCAAAAGAAGAATCGTACGGAGATTGATTTTTCTACGGTATTCTATTTTAATATAGTGATCTCAATAGTACTTTATTTGCTTTTATATATAAGTGCTCCTTATATTGCATCATTTTACAACGAACCGGAATTATCTTTAGTGACAAAATGGATAGGACTAAACCTTATCATCTCAGGGTTCTCAACCATACAGTTAGTTAAATTAATGATCAATATTGATTTCAAAACACAAGCCAAAGTCTCTTTTATTGCAGTATTGCTCAGTGGATCGATTGGAATTTTACTTGCATATAAAGGTTTGGGTGTTTGGGCGTTAGTTTTCCAATCATTATCTAATAATTTATTGACGGCATTGTTTTTATGGCTATTTGTTAAATGGAGTCCTGGATATGTATTTTCATGGGAATCTTTTCGAACATTATTTTTTTTTGGATCTAAAATATTGTTGTCTGGGTTATTGAATACGATTTATATTAATATGTATAGTTTAGTGCTGGGTAAGAGGTATTCAGCTATGGATGTGGGTTTTTATAATCGTTCTTTTCAGTTTGCATATTTTCCTTCAACGAGTATTACAGGGATTATGACTCGGGTGTTTTTTCCTTTGCAATGTGAAATGCAAGATGATGATGAGCGATTGAAATCTTTTTTTATCCAATATTTACGAATGCTTTGTTATATCATATTCCCGTTAATGATCGGTCTTGCAGTATTGTCTAAACCTTTGATTTTATTATTGCTAACAGATAAATGGCTCCCGTCTGCAGATATATTATCTATATTGTGCTTTGCTTATATGTGGTATCCGGTAATGATTATAAATAGTCAGATACTGAAAGTGAAAGGACGTTCTGATTATTATTTGAGAGCAGAGGTAATAAAGAAAATGATTGCAATAATAATATTGCTTATAACTTTACATTTAGGGATAAAGACTTTATGTTGGGGAATTGTTCTCTATAATTTTTTTGATATGGCTATTAGTATTTATTATACAAAGAAAGTATTCTGTGCAGGATATGTAGAACAAATATGTAATATTATACCTTTATTTTTACTTTCATTGTTAACAGGGAGTATAACTTATGCTAGTATGTACTTTGTTTATGAAAGTTTATTATGTCAATTTTTTATAGGATGTTTTGTCGCTTTAACAATGTATGTATTGCTGAGCTTTATTTTTCGACTTAGGGAAATTATTAATCTATTTTCATATGTTAAAAATGCTGCTCATTATGTGCGAAAATAGCATTATGTATTTTGAATATATATATATTATAAATCAATGAATATTACTTACTTTTATCGTGCTCCTTCTTTCTTTTTTAGTATTGAAAAAGTTTCTCGTTCATTTATCTCTGAAATAGAAAAAACAGAACAGGTTGAGAATGTATATTTACCTTGTGAAAATTTTACTATTTGGTCTGTATTAAAAAATCTGTTGTATACTTATAGACATCGAAATAGAAAAGGTATTAATCATATTACAGGAGATATACATTATTGTATGATTGCGTTAATAGGATGTAAAACTGTATTGACAATACATGATATAGGTTTTGTTGAAAATGAAAGTAATATTTTGAAACGTTTTTTATTTTGGTTGTTAGAGATATATCTTCCTGTTAAAATAGCAACAAGAGTGATTTGTATATCAGAAAGTACAAAAAAAAGCCTTTTAAAGTATGTCTCTAAAAAAGATATATTAGTTATTCCTAATTCAGTACAATCTATTTTTGAATATAAAGAATATATGAATAATGATATACCTGTTATTTTACATATTGGTACAACAGGGAATAAAAATTTGTCAAGAATAATTAAATCTTTATATGGTGTAAAATGTTGTTTTAGAATTATAGGGAGATTGAATGAGAAAAATCTTAAAGAGTTATCAATTAATATGATCAATTATTCAAATGATTACGACTTGTCTGATCAGCAGATACTATTAGAATATCAAAAATGTGATATCGTATCTTTCCCTTCTTTGTATGAAGGATTTGGAATGCCTATTCTTGAAGCACAAGCTGTTGGAAGAGCAGTTTTAACTTCTGATATTTCTCCAATGAAAGAAATTGCAGGAGGAGGTGCAATTTTAGTCAACCCTTATGATATAGACAGTATTAAAAAAGGTTTTTTATCTCTTATTCAAGATTCAAATCTAAGGTGTAATTTGATAAATAAAGGATTAAAGAATGTTGAAAAGTATAATTCTAAATATGTCTCTGATAAATATATACAAATCTATTCTTTGTTATGAAATAATATTACTCAATATGCAGAATTAATGCTTTATAATATTACCATTATTAATGAGATTTTCTCGCCAATTCCAATAATATTAAAAAAACTTTTTTTATTTATTTTAATACTATGTGTGGGGTATCAGGTGTATATACTTGTGCAGACAGTAATTCTGCGGAATATCAGGTGAAAAAAATGCTTGTTGCTATGCAGCATCGTGGTCCTGATGACAATGATATATTAGTTGTTTCAAAAAAAATATCAGTTGTATTAGGACAAACACGCTTATCCATTATCGATTTACGACCGGAAGCACGGCAACCTATGACTGATCCGCTCACGGGGAATGTGATTGTATTTAATGGAGAGATTTATAACTTTCAGGAGATCAGAAAAGAATTGGAAAAGAAAGGTTACCGTTTCATTTCTCGTTCTGATACAGAAGTAATTCTTTATGCTTATTCTGAATGGAGGGAGGAGTGTGTAAAGAAATTGCGTGGAATATTTGCTTTTGCCATATGGGATAAAAAAGAAGAAAATCTTTTTATCGCAAGAGATCAGATGGGAGTTAAGCCTTTGTATTATTATAAAATGCAAAATGGGCAATTATTTTTTGCTTCTGAGGTTAGAGCTCTATTAGCGGCAGGTGTTCCCCGACAGTTATCTAAAGATGGTTTGTCTTCCTTTATGAATTATGGTTCTGTGCAGGAACCTTTTACATTGATAGAAAATGTCTTTTCGCTTCCTCCTGCTAATTTTATGACCGTCAAAGATAGTGATATTAAAATTACTCGCTATTGGTCTCCAGATATGGCAAATCAAATCCCGGATCAGACTTCTCAGGAAGAGGTAAATGAATATGTAACGGGTATGTTGCGTGAATCGGTTTGTTCGCAGATGGTTTCAGATGTCCCGTTGGGTGCTTTTCTAAGCGGAGGAATAGATAGTTCTGTTATTGTGTCTTTGATGAGGCAAAGTTTTCCTGATGCAGATTTACGTACGTTTGCAATTGTGTTTGACCAAAGTGAATACGATGAAAGACAATATAGTCGTATGGTGGCAGAACAGAATCATACACAACATACTGAGTTAGAATTAACAGGTGCGATGGTGAAACAATATTTGAAAGAAGCATTAAACTCTTTCGATCAACCTAGTATGGATGGATTAAATACTTGGTTTGTTTCAAAGTTAGTTAAGGAGTCGGGGATAACTGTAGCTCTATCGGGTGTAGGTGGTGATGAGTTTTTTGTCGGATATGGTGGTTTTTCTAAAGCTTTGTTGCTGGAGAAGTGGAAAAAAAGAATGTCTGTTATCCCTTCTTTTTTAGGAATATATTTGGAAAGAGTTGCATTCAATGAAAGTTTACGTAAACTATCAGGTTTGATATCCTCTCCTAATCCGTCTTATTTTAGTAGTCGACGTGTATTTACGGATTGTCAGATTCATAAATTACTGAATAAAGAATATTCACTTTCATCTCAGGATTGGTTTAATCGCTCATACGGTGAAGCTTGTAAGCAATCGTTTGTCGACGAAATAGATCGTATTTCTTTTTTTGAATCCCAAAGTTATATGCTTTCCACTTTATTGAGGGATACAGATCAGATGAGTATGGCTCATAGTCTGGAGGTACGTGTGCCATTAGTGGATCACCGGATTGCAGAATATCTTTGGCAGTTACCTCAAAAATATAAGATGACATCAAATGTCCCTAAGTCATTATTAGTACAAGCTGCGGGAAAAGGACTGCCGGAAGCCTGTATTTATCGGAAAAAACAAGGGTTTGTTTTTCCTTTCGATAGATATTTTAAGGAAGAGTTGGGATACGAAATTCAATCATTTTTCACTTCGTCTTATTCTCCTTTATTAAATTCAAACGAATTACACATTCTTTGGAATAATTATGAAAAAGGAATTATATCCTGGTCTCGAATTTGGATGTTGTTTGTTCTGCAATGGTGGTTGACAGAAAATAATATAGATATATAAAAGGTAAATTATGAAAGATATTAAAATTTGCATTATAGGTTTGGGTTATGTTGGCTTACCATTAGCTCATTTATTTTCAACTAAATATAAAACTGTTGGTTATGATCAAAATCAACAACGAGTTGATGCTTTAATGGGTGGACAGGATGCTACGTTAGAGGTTTCAGAAGATTTGTTACAAAAGGCTTTGCAGAATGGCTTGGTTTGTACAACTGATATTGAAGCGATCAAAAAATGTAATTTTTATGTGGTAGCAGTTCCGACTCCAGTTGATGCGACTAATCGTCCGAATTTAATTCCATTAATAAGTGCTAGTGAAGTTGTAGGCAAAGTAATATCCAAAGGTGATATTGTTGTTTATGAATCGACGGTTTATCCGGGAGTGACGGAAGAAGAATGTCTGCCTGTGGTAGAGAAAGTTTCAGGATTAAAATATAATCAGGATTTTTTTGCAGGCTACAGTCCTGAACGTATCAATCCTGGAGATAAAGAACATACAGTAGAAAAGATAAAAAAAGTAACATCCGGTTCAACACCGGAGATTGCTGAAATTGTAGACCAGATCTATAATTCTGTATTGAAAAATGGAACTCACAAAGCACCTTCAATTCGTGTAGCAGAAGCTTCAAAGATTATAGAGAATGCTCAGCGTGATATAAATATCGCCTTTATGAATGAATTAGCAAAGATCTTTAATGCGATGAAACTTGATACGACAGAAGTTATTGAAGCTGCATCATCCAAATGGAATTTTATCAAATTAAAGCCGGGATTGGTAGGCGGACATTGTATTAGTGTCGATCCTTATTACTTGATTCAAAAAGCACAGGTTTATGGTATATTACCCCGTATTATGTCTGATGCTCGTCATTTGAATGATGGAATGGGGGATTATGTCGCTCATCAGGTGATTAGGGTCATGAATAAGAAAGGAGTAATGGTGAAAGATGCCCGTATCTTGATATTGGGTATTACATTCAAAGAGAATTGTCCTGATATACGGAATACAAAAGTTGTAGATATTATTACAACTCTATTGGAATATAGCTCCAATATAACAGTTTATGATCCTTGGGCTGATCCGGATCGAGTTAGAAAAGAGTATCAAATTGATTTAGTAAATGAGGATTTGGAATCTTTAAGAGGAAAGTTTGATGTTGTTGTATTGGCTGTTTCACATGATGAGTTTAAAGGAGTTGATGTGCGAAACTTATTGTCTGATCTGACAGGGGTTGTTTATGATGTGAAAAGTTTTTTACCGGTATCTCAAATAGATGCGAGATTGTAGAAAATGAAAGTTTTAAATGTAATTCCTTCATTGGAAATTAAGTCGGGTGGTCCTGCTCAAAGCACTTATCTATTAACAAACGAATTGAGAAAGAATCATGCCGATGTAGAAATAGTAACGGTTGACAGTTTAACAGATGAGGTGATAGGGAGAGATGATTATATTCATTACATTCCGGAGAATCAAAAGAATTATTTTTCATTTCTACGATCATTGGATTGTTTTTCTCCGGATTTACTTCATGTTCAATCTCTTTGGCATCCAATAGCACATGCCGGTGTTGTTTATGCTTCAAAGAAGCACACTCCATATATTGTTTCAACACGTGGAATGTTATATCCTTCAGCATTACAAGTGTCTTGTTTAAAAAAACGAATAGCCTGGAATTTGTATCAAAAATATGACTTAAATCGTGCAGCAGTTATACACGCTACTTGTATGCAGGAAATGAGATACAACAGGGAAAAAGGTGTGAAAGTCCCAATTGCAGTAATACCCAATGCCATACCTATTCAGGGAGATGCATTAAAATCTACTTATACCGGAAAAAAACGTGTCGGTTTTCTGGGACGATTTCATCCAATCAAAAATTTGGATATTCTGATTAAGGCCTGGACTTTGGTAGATACGAAAGAATGGGAATTCGTGTTGGTTGGCAGTGGAACAAAAGAGTATGTTTCGTTTTTAAAAAGTTTGGCAACAGATTTGAAAGTAACAAATATTCGTTTTGCCGGATTTTTGCATGGTGAAGAGAAATGTCAAATGCTTGCTACTTTTCAATATTTGGTTCTTCCCAGCCAATCCGAAAATTTCGGAATGGTAATACCAGAAGCGCTTATTCAAGGTGTTCCCGTCATTGCTTCCAAAGGTACCCCCTGGGAAGAATTGAATACACATTATTGTGGCTGGTGGGTGGATAATGATGTCGATACTTTAGCTTCTACAATTCGTGAAGCTTTGAGTATTTCTGAAGAGGAAAGGATTGCGATGGGAAAACGGGGACAGCAATTGGTTAAAGATAATTATTCAGTAGAGGTAGTCGCTGACAAAATGGAAAGGCTGTATGAGTGGATTTTATATGCTGGAGAGATGCCTGAATTTGTGTATATGAAATAATAGAAGAATGATCGGGAATTTGTTATTTATATTATTGCTTTTATTTTCTTTTTTTCCGTATGTAACATTAGGTGGTTTATCGGGGATTGATAGCCAACCCAATGCTCTAATCGTTTCATTGGTGCTGTTTTTCTTTTATAGCAGATCTAAAATAGATATTAGATTGTTTTTATTGCTTTTGGTTTTGATTGTATCAATGCTAATTTATATATACTCATTTCCTTTTACGTTTAATTCAACTAGGTCACTAATAAATTATGTTAGTTTATTTTTTGTCACATATGTGACATTTGAAGGGCTAAAAAGGACTAATGGACTTTCTTTTAATATATATAAATATTCTGTTTATTGTTGGTTTATTGTTGGTTGTGTACAATTATTTTTGTGGAGTAATTTTTTGTCATTTCTATTGCCTAGAGGGAACTCAGAAAGTACTCTTATGACTGGTCGCGGTATTGTTTGTTTAGCTCCAGAGCCTACTTTCTATGGTCTGATGTGTTTTATGTTTATGATTATTGGTTACATTAATTTTTCTGATCGCAAATCGATTAAGTATATATTTATGATTTTATTAATTCAATTGATTTTCTTTTCAAGATCTTCGTTGTGTATTATATCTTTACTTTTTGTTTGTATTTTGTATTTGTTTGTTTCTTTCTTTTATATGAATTATAAATTAAAAATTATATTTCTTCTATCTGGTTGTTTTGTTTTTTCTATTTCATTTTATGTTTTATTGAATTTTTTAAATGATTTACATGACTATAGAGTAGGTAATTTGTTGACTTATTTATTTAATAATCCTTTGGAATTCTTGTTTATGGACGCAAGTGTAAATGAAAGGTTTAATCATCTGTTTTTTTCAATATATGGTTCTGTCTCAAATTATTTTGTGCCATATGGATATGATTCGTTTAATGATTACATAAAATTGATGCACCATAATTCTTCTTTTAATATATTTTTTTCTGAATATTTATATGGTAGAGAATATATAAGGATATTGAGTGGAGTAGGAGGACTTTTGTTTGAACTTGGATTTGTTGGTCTGTTTCCTCTATATATTATTTGTAATTGCTTTTTTCGAATGATTATTTATGATCGTAAAATTTTATTTTTTTTCTTGTTATTTTTAATTGTAATTTTTGCAGGAATGCCTTTGGTGACGTCTATTGTGCCTTTTACAATAGGAAATATTCTTTATTTATCATTAAAACGAAAGTGAATAATTGAAAATGAAAATTTTGTTCAACAAAATAGTATCGTAAATATCTTCTTTGTGGTAAAGTGAATAATAAATGTATTATCAAAATTAAAGTAATAATTAGAATATGTCAGTAATTTTAGGAATAAATGCCTTTCATGCGGATTCGTCTGCCTGTTTGGTAATTGATGGCAAGCTGGTTGCGGCTATTGCGGAAGAGCGTTTGGGAGACAGGCTTAAACATGATCCACGATATCCTTTTCGAGCGATCGAGAAAGTGCTGGAGATTGGAGATGTTCGTTTGAAAGAAATAACCCATATCTGTATTGCCAGAAATGTACAGGCAAACAAAAGAGATAAAATGCGGTATCTGTTGACACATCCGCGTACTTCCTTGCCTTTAGTCGGACATTTTTTAGATCGAAAGAAACAAACAGAAGATATGTGGGCTACTATCGCAGAGTATTTTGGTGAAGATATCCGGCAAATGAAATGGCAGATAGTAGAGGTGGAACATCATTTGGCACATATTGCCAGTGCCTATTATTTGTCTCCTTTTGAATCGTTGACTGCCGGTCTTTCCTATGACGGTTCCGGTGATTTTGCTAGTATGATGGCAGCCAGGTGTGAAGGTACGGATATTAATATTTTGGACAGAGTTACTTTACCTCATAGTTTAGGTTTTTTCTATTCGGCTATTTGTCAGTTTATTGGTTTCGACCATTTCGGAGAAGAGTATAAAGTTATGGGGTTAGCTCCTTATGGACACGATAATTACAGGAAAGAAATGGAACAGTTGATTTCACTAAAAGGAAAGGCATGGTTCGGTTTCAATTCTGCTTATTTGAAAATGCCTGAAGGATATAATGCAGCTGAACTGGATGAACGGGGACATATTACGATGCCTGTCATGTTTTCGGATAAAATGAAACAGCTGTTGGGGACTCCCCGTAATCGGAAAAATCCATTAACTCAGCGGGAAATGGATATTGCCCGTTCATGCCAGGTACGTTTTGAAGAGGCCGCTCTTCATTGTATGAATCGGTTACATGCATTAGTTCCTTCACAGCAATTTGCTATGGCAGGAGGAAGTGCTCTCAATGGGGTTGCGAATGCGCGCATTTTAAGAGACACTCCGTTTACTACTCCTTATTTGCAGGCGGCAGCGTCTGATGAAGGTACCTGTTTAGGAGCGGCTTATTGGTGTTATCATAATGTAGTAAAAGGGAAGGAACGTTTCCATATGCATCATGCTTTCTGGGGTGGTGAATATACGGAAGGAAGAATAAAACAGGCGATTGATAATTTGCATCTTCAGGCGGAATATATTACCGAAGAAAATATTTTGCTGGATAGTGTGGTGAATCTGATCTGCCGGGGAAATGTAGTCGGATGGTTTCAGGGACGAAGTGAATGGGGGCCAAGGGCATTGGGCAATCGTTCAATATTGGCGGATCCGACAAACCCTTGTATGAAAGATATTATTAATACGAAGATAAAAAGAAGGGAGTCGTTCCGTCCTTTTGCTCCTTCTGTTCTGGCTGAAAAGGTAAAAGACTATTTTGAACAGGATGTTTTCAGTCCGTTTATGATGCATGTGGTAAAATTCAAAAAGGAATGGCGAGAGCGTCTTCCTGCTGTGGTTCATGTGGATGGTACCGGACGTTTACAAAGTGTTGCTTATGAAGAAAATCCCCGTTATTACAATCTGATTAAGCGTTTTGGAGAAAAATCAGGAGTATTTATTCTGCTAAACACAAGTTTTAATGAAAATGAACCTGTCGTGGAAACTCCGGAAGAAGCCTTGGATTGCTTTTTGCGAACGGATATGGATGCTATTTGTCTTGGAAATTATATTGTAGCGAAAAAACAAAATTTTTAATTTATGGTGAAAACTGCAGTAATAATGGCTACTGGTTTATAACCCCGTTTTACTCATTATACAAAGTCGATTCCTAAAGGTTTGGAAGTATCTGGAATTCCAAATCTAAACTGTTAGGAAAGAAAGTGCAGGTATTGAATATCTATGGCGATTACATGACTCTTCCACCTATTGAAGAAAGAATTACTCATCATGCAAATAATGCTTATTGCAAAGAATAATAAAGTATGTCGGTGGATTTATTAGTAGCCACATGTTGAAGTATTTCAAAAGTGAGAGTTATTTGGTGAAAGGAGTTAATCTTTATTTAATTTGTTATGGAAAAGAATAAACTTATTTCGTTTTTGCAGGTATATGGTATTTTACTAGTTGTTATTGGACATTCTTCGAAAAATGATAATTTGTCGTATCTTATGACATGGATATATAATTTTCATATGCCATTGTTTGTTTTTATTTCTGGCTATTTGTTTTTATATACTCAAATTGACAAATTGAATAGTGGGATATCTTGTAAGTATGTGATTGCTTTTTGGAGAAAAAGAATAAAAAGATTGTTGCTCCCTTATGTTTTAATTAGTTCTATTGCTTTTTTTCCTAAAGTGTATTTGGGATCTTTTGCAATCAGGGCTCCCCAGTTGACTTGGGGAGCATGGATAAACCAGTTGGTTTATCCATGGGATAATGTTATTATATTTTTTTGGTTTCTTCCAACTATATTTCTTATTAATAGTATTGTAATATCTGTTTTTACAATTTCTAATAAATGTAAATTGAAACATACCTTACTTTTATTGTCTGTTTTCAGTACAATAATGATCTATTATATTCCATCTTCCAAAGATTCTGTCTTTAATATTTATGGAGTTCTACATTATCTGTTTTATTTTGTTTTTGGTATGTTATATTATCGATATCAAAAGGTATTAGATACAAAAATGAAATTGAATTCATCACTTTGTGCTATTATTCTTATTGGATTTACATTCTTTCTAGTAAAAATAGAAGTAAGCGATATGATAAAAGCCATAGTCGGTATATTGGCAAGTATATCATTAGGATATGTATACTTGAAATATAATTTAAAGTTCTTTGATCATTTGAATGGTAGCACTTATGCTATTTATCTCTTTTCTTGGTTTCCACAGGTATTTTTGATATATGTGTTGACTAAGTTTATGGAAATTCATTGGTTTGTCATTTTCTTGTTAGCAGCATTATCAGGTATTTATGTTCCATACTGCATATATAAGCTTATACTGTATGCTAAAGTCAATTGTAAATATGGTAAGATTCTTTCTTTGTTAGTAGGCGAATGAAAATCTGAAATTATAATCAATATTTTTAATTCTAATTTAAAATGAAAACAGCATTAGTCTGTGGCGCCGGTGGCTTCATCGGTAGCCACATGGTGAAGCGCCTCAGAAAAGAGGGCTATTGGGTGAAAGGTGTCGACTTGAAATATCCGGAATTCGGAGAAACAGAAGCCGATGACTTTATGATTGGCGACCTGCGCGATATCGATGTATGCTATCGTGCGGTGGATCGCAAGTATGACGAGATCTATCAGTTTGCTGCCGATATGGGTGGGGCAGGTTTTGTTTTTACCGGTGAGAATGATGCCGATATTATGCATAACTCTGTGATGTGTAACATCAATATGATGGATGTGGCTTATAAACGGAATGCAGGACGGATCTTTTACTCTTCTTCGGCTTGTATCTACCCGGAACGTAACCAGATGGACGCTTTGCATCCGACTACATCGGAAGATTCCGCTTATCCTGCCGGACCGGATAGTGACTATGGTTGGGAGAAACTGTTCAGCGAACGTATGTACCAGGCTTACCATCGTAATAAAGGTCTGGATGTACGTATTGCCCGTTTCCATAATATTTTCGGTCCGGAAGGGACCTGGGAAGGCGGACGTGAGAAGTCTCCGGCTGCCTTCTGTCGTAAAGTGGCTGAAACACCGGATGGCGGAACGATCGAGATGTGGGGAGACGGTAATCAGACCCGTTCCTTCCTTTATATCGACGAATGCCTGGAAGGTGTGCGCCGCCTGATGAGCCAGGATGAGTTCATGGGGCCGGTGAATATCGGTTCGGACGAGATGATCAGTATCAATGGCCTGGCTGAAATGGTAATGGGCATTGCCGGAAAGAAACTGAATATTGTACATATCCCTGGTCCGCTGGGTGTAATGGGACGCAATTCGGATAACCGCCTGATCAAAGAAAAACTGGGATGGGCACCAAGCTGGCCTCTGTCTAAAGGCATGGCTTTGACCTATCAGTGGATTAACGAACAGGTTCAGAAACGTAGTAAATGAAGATAATTTGTATCTCTCAGGTCTATTGGCCGGACACGGCATCTGTGGCACAACATCTGGTTGATCTGTTGCAGGCCTTGTCCGGTCAGGGGCATGAGGTAACCATCATCACCAGCCGTCACAATTACGAACATCCGGAGATTATCTATCCTGCTCGTGAGTGCTGTGAGCGGGTTCATATTCACCGTCTGCCGAACACAGGATTCGGCAAGCAAACGAAACTTGGGCGGCTGGTTGATTTTCTTAGTTTCAATTTTCTGATTGCCTGGAAATTACTTTTCATCAGCCGCAAATCGTGCGATGTGATGATCGGTCTGACCAGTCCGCCTTTGCTTTCGTATATCGGGATCAAGATTGCGCGGATGAAAAAGATGCGTTTTGTCTATTGGACGATGGATCTGCAACCGGAACTCTCTGTAGTGGCCGGATATATGAAAGAGGGTTCTTCGATGGCACAGACGATTCAGAAGCGGGGGGATTATATTTTTCGACATGCGGACAGGATAATCGTGTTGGATAAGTATATGAAGGAGCATATTTGCCGTCGTCTTCATTCGGACAGGAAAGGGATCGATGTGATTCCGGTCTGGCCGGTGATGGAGTCGGTGTATGAAGGGAAGCGGGAGGATAACCCGTTCCGTCAGGAGAATGGTTTCGGTGACCGTATCGTGATCATGTATTCCGGTAATCATTCGGTGATGCATCCGTTGACGACTTTGTTGGAGACTGCTGTCCGGCTGAGTGATGACAAGCGTTTCCTGTTTGTTCATATCGGTGGCGGAGTACGTTTGCAGGAAGTCCGCGAATATAAGGAAGAGTATGGATTGGATAATGTCATGATCCTTCCTTACCAGCCGCGTGAACGGATTCATTTGTCGTTGGGTTCGGCCGATATCCAGGTTGTTTCGTTGGGAGAGGGATGTGTCGGATATACGCATCCGAATAAGGTCTATGGGGCTATGTTTATCGGCAAACCGATTCTCTATATCGGTCCGGAGAAGTCGCATATCAGTGATATCCTGAATGTCTGTAAAGGAAACATTGCTGTCTGTCATGAAGAATCGGAACTGTTGGCGGAAAGACTTTTAGCTTTTGCTGAACTTTCAGAAAGTCAGAAGAATGCAATCGGATTGTGTAACAAAACTTTTGCCGAACAGCATTTTCATCCTGATGTATTATTAGATCAGATGATACGGTCGGTAGAGTCGGTAGAGGATTTATGATATCTTGATTTTTTTTCTTCTCTTTCTTTTTTGATATTCAATTATTTCTTTGTTCCTTTGCAGTAATCAAAACAAATAAGAATATGAATAATCCATTCGAAAAATTAATTAAGATGTCTCCAGAGGAACTGCTGAGTGCAACAAAAAAGATGTTGGAGGATAAGGAAGCATGGAAAGAATGCGTCCAAAAGAAAGAATCTTTTTCAACTCTGGAGAATAGAGGTATGAAATTGATGAAAGTTAAATAAGCCGTTAAAAATCAAACCATAAACCTTAATTGTAATGTATCCTATAATTAATCTTGATGACATTAATTTGTCCGCACCTTATTTTGTATATGCTTCATCTGATAATAAAAGTATAAAATTCACAACGGATAATACGTTGCATTATACTGTATCGTTTATTGAAGATTACAATTTTCCTGGTGCATATCAGTTTTTCTTATATGAAGATGATAAAAGAAAATCCTCATATGATGAAAAAATCAGTTTAACGATATTATCTATTCTAAGATCTTTTTTTACAGATAAGAATAATGTGTTGCTTTTTATTTGTGATGCACAAGATGACCGGCAGTGTGGAAGGAATCTGTTGTTTTCTAAATGGTATCATATATATGGGAGTAAAGCATATCATAAAGAAGATTTAGTAATAAATGTAGGTGGAACTTGTTCCTATTATGCATCATTTATTTGTAGGAAAGATCATCCTTCGTTAAAAATCATGCAAGAAACATTTATCGATTTTCAGAAAAAAAATTCAAAATAAAAACGTTTTGCTTCAGATTAACTAATACACAAAAAGTCTGTTACCCCTCCATATCAGAGAAGATAACAGACTTTAAACGATCAAACATCCGTCTCTTCATCTTTCCATTCCTCTTCCGGATAATACTGGTCGATGATAACGAAAAACAGATGATATTTACATAAGATATGACGTATCCAGCGTTCGCTCACCAATAGCATCTCACTGATCCGGGAGATATCCCGGTCGGTAATGCCGGAGACATCCATGCTTTCGGCATGTTTTCGGTAAGCCTTCAACAGACAGTCATAGATAGCATATCCGGTCGCTTTGTTGCGGTGGATCATGCGTTGGTAATTTTCTCTGTAACTCATGCGGTAAATAATTTGTACAGACCGCCGATCAGTCCCGCAGCCATCAGGCTGTAACCGGCAATGTCTATGGGTTCGACACGTTGTTTGGTTCCCCAGTCGCCCTGGTTGAGAGCGAGAGTATCGCTCCGATAGTTGTCAGCGTCACTTCTGTCTGCTCCATCAGCAGAGACAGTAGGGTGATCGCCATCAGGAAGAGGACGAGGATAGGGATGGGGACAAGGGCAGTCACCGGTTGCCGACTTTTGCCTGCGGGGAAAGATGATCTGGGCAAGGCTGGTGAGGAAGGCAAGGATTGTTTCAAGGGTTTTCATTTTGTATATATTAATATTTAGAAATAATAGAGCTATCTATGGTGTCTTTTAAACGAGGTTTGCCTCGTGCCGCAGGCTCTCTTTTGCCGTTGGTTTCAACCAACGGTTTTAAATACAGGAGGCAAAGCCTCTTCCTCTGTGGGATTTATCCCCTTTCATAATATGATACCAGATAAAGGGGTTGAAACCCACAGAGGAATCCGGTAAAACCGGAAGATTTATCTATCCGTCAGTTGAAACTGACGGCAAAAGAGAGCCTATGGCATGGGGCTTGCCCCATTAAAGAGACACTAATAGTTCTTTTCTGATAAAAGGTGAACTCAGCAAACAGTATATCTTTCGATAGTCCGGCAGATCGACACCAGCATCCTCTGGTAGGCTGCACGATTGTCACCGTTCACTTCACTGATGTATTTGCTGTAAGCGATCTCTTTGGCATAAGCCGAAGGATGGGGACTGAGTGAGGCAGCTACCGGATAAGCGGTGTGGATCAGACGGGCGAAGTCCATAAAACTGTCTTCCGCTGATTCGTAGGTGCGGAACCATAAGGAGGTATGGCCGCTGTTTTCAGAAAGATCGGTCTTTGTGCCTTTCCAGAAAGCGTTGGGACGTCCGTAGGCGGTGATGCCGAAGAAGTTATGATGCTCCTTTGCCAGCGTACTTTCTCCCCAGCCGGTTTCGATGGCCGATTGGGCGAGGATGACGATCGGATTGATTCCGAAACATTCCCCCGCCTTTTGAGCGGGGAAAAGATACTGTTTGATGTATTCCTGTTTTACCATAATAAAGAATAATTATTTTACTCTATTTCCGGACGGTCGCTGCCACCACCGCCTTCTTCCGGTTTGCTTTCCGTACCGGGGATGGTGTATTTTTCGAAACTGGCATTCCGGATCGTGTCCGTCAGCATCGTACCCGGATAGAAAACGATATGTGCCCGGTGGAACAGAGAGGTATTGAAATCCTTTTCCGTAGAAGATCCTTTGCTGCCGGCAACCATCCGGAAGCTGCCGAAATCGCCCAGATGGATCGATTCTCCGTCGGCCAGCGATTCATTCATGACGGACAAGAGCCCGTCAAGTACCAGCAGGATATCACCGCGGCTGGCAGTGCTGTATTTGCTGATACGGCTGCAAATACGGTTCAGGTCGACCTTTTTGGTGATGCTGGTCTGTGCATAGTAAAGTTCGGCCCCTTCGGCCGCATCCTTACTCATGTCTCTTCTTTTGACGAGTCTGAATTTTAATGGCATAATCTGGTAATTAAAAATTGATAATTGAAAATTGTTGGTTATCGATAACATTACAAAGGTAATTGCTGCGGAAAAGTGCCTGCCGGATAGAAGCAGATAGCAGTAGTTGGGAGCGAATAAAGATGGTTATTATTTATCATCAAAGAAGCTGATAATTACTATTAAAAGATAGGTGTTTTAACGGCAAAACATATATGATTTGCGAACGAAACATATATGTTTTGAAGAAAGAATAAAAAGACAATTTCACAACTTAATAACCCTGATTACAACTTAAATTTATAAACAAATGGGACAGCAAGTAAATAAGTTGAAAATAAATCAGATAAAAACAAAATTGATGGAAGTTTTAAAAAAACATTCGGGCAATAACCGGTGAACACCTGTCGCTCGATCCTTTGACGGAATGGCTGGATAAACAACCGGATAAAAACCGGTACGTGATGTTGTTCACCTGGTTCTTAGGAGAACCGGTCATAAAGGCGCTGAAAACATGGAATACTTTGGGAGAGCGTTTCCTGAAAGAGAACCGGATCGGGATCCTGCATGATTGCGGCTTCGATACGGGACGTTTGCCGATGGAACGCATTCGGGTGAAATCTCCGGATTTATTCCTCGCTTACATCGCGGCCATGGCCCGTTGTGGAATGTTGGATTGTTCGTTGGAAGAACTGGCCGATTACATCGATTTGATTTTTGATACGGGATACGAAGTCGTTACGATTTACAATCATTTAAAGGCGGCTCAGAATACCTTTTGGGAGATCGACCAGGCAGTCGAAAGGAGTAAAAAGAAGGAGAGAAAACAACAACGTAGTAAATAGAATTTATAACTCACTGTAATCTTGTTATTTAAGTTGTGAAACTGGCATCAAAACAGTTCTCAAAAGTCGGAAAAGAATGGTTTACTTTGCATCAGAACGTTAGGGTATTATTTCATTTGCGAAAAAAATGATGGAAATTACGATTTATAAATTCTAGATAAGAAAGATAGTTCTAACTATATTAAAAGAGAGGCATCCGGATACGTATAGAGTCTACATACGGTAGTGCTTCGGGATTATGACTATCAAGTTTTAGAGCAAATAGTAATCTCATAACGGGGCAAATATTAATTTTCTTTAAATGTGATTATTATGAGCGTAAAACAAACGAAAGAAAACCCGGAGGCATTGTGGATGGGAAAATCTTTTATGAAGATGCCTCGAAAAGTGTTGGCACTGTCGGTCAGTGCCAGTAAGAAAGAACGTCACCTAGCCCGTATCTACATGGCATTGGCAACGATGAGTTATTTTAAACCCGGATTTATGAAACTGGGACGTATCCAATACGTTTGCCATGTAGGGGAATATTTTTGTACTTATCAGTTCCTGGCTGATCGTACTGATATCAGTGTCGGTTCGGTGGGGTATTATCTGAGAAAGTTGGCTCGTGAACGATTGATCGAATATGGCCCTGTGGCGGGAGGCACAAAAATCAAGATTTGTAATTATAATTATTTTTCGGGACAGATAACGGAGAATACGGATAACAACGGGAACGATACTTCTGCCGCTCAGGCAATGGCTGCTGCCGAACAGGCGATGGGAGGTCGTAGCAAACAATTTCAGCCAAAAGGAAAGGGAGGCGAAGCATGAAAGAAGGTGTTGACGAACAGAAAGATCTGACATTGTCGGAGGTGGAGAATACGTTGGTGTGCTGCCTGCTGACCAGTGTGGATGCTCCGGGCCTGGTGTCGACATTGCTGCATAAGGAAATGTTTTCGGATGCAGCGCTGGGTTTTGTTTTCCAGGCGGTAATGAATTTGTATGAACAGGGTGTGCAACCGGATATGGTGTCGGTCGAAACGGAGATGCGGCGGATGGATGAAGCTCGCTGGAAGGAGCTGAACGGATTGTCGTTCCTGCTGACGGCGATGCTGAATGTGCGCCATGGCGGAAATGTGCAGCATTATGCTCAGGAGATAAAGCGCCAGTATATGTTACGTTGCCTGGCACAGTTGTTTGTCCTGCTGAATATTAAGAGCAGTTGTTTTGATGCTGATCCGGAGGCCGTTATTTCGGAAGCGGAAGATTCGCTGCTGAAACTGCGGGGGGAAGTGGCCGGTAGTGAACCGATACGTCCGGTGGGTGTCCTGGCTGCCGAAGCGGTTGCCTGGCACCGGGAGCGGTTGGATGGTTCGTACGACCGGAATCGCATACGGAGCGGGTTGGCTGAGTTCGATTATGTCACCGGTGGTTTTCATAAAGGGGAACTTTCTGTCTTGGCGGGTCATTCGAGCGATGGTAAGACTGCTGTCGCCCTGCATATCGCTGTCCAGGCGGCCCGTGCCGGAAAACATGTCTGCCTTTTCAGTCTGGAGATGTCGAACCTGCAAATGCTGAACCGCATCCTGGCGGGTGTGACGGATGTCGATCCGGACCATCTGCGTATCTCGGGATTGACGGTCCGCGAACTGGAGGTGCTCGAAAAGGCCGGAAAGCAGTTGGAGCATCTGCCGTTGTATATTGATTACAAGGCGTGCAACACCCTGTCGGATATCCGTTCGAAGGTCATGCTGAAAAGCAAGAAGGGGGAGTGTGATTTCGTGATCCTCGACTACCTGCATCTGCTGAGCAGTATCCGTCAGAAAAATGAAACGCAGGAACAGGTGGTTGGCCGTAACATCACGGCGCTGAAGCAACTGGCTCTGGATGCTGACTGTCCGGTACTTGTCGTTTCGCAGGTGAACCGTGCCAGCGACCAGCGTGTCGACAAGGCGCATATCCCGGTGATGAGCGACCTGCGTGATTCGGGAACCATCGAACAGGTAGCTGATTGTGTATTTTTTGTCTATCGCCCGGAGCGTTACGGGATCGTCAAGGACGAGCGTACAGGGGAAGACCTTAAAGGGGTAGGCAAACTCTATATCGTTAAAAACCGAAACGGTGCGACCGGCATTGCCCGTTTCCGTTATAATGCTTCGTACACTAAAATAACGGATTATTAATACCCGGAACGAAATGGCACAATATAATATCGATCAGATAAAACGGTCGGTCCGCCTGGAAGAGGTGGCCGGACATTACGTCAAACTGTCACGTCGGGGGAAGTTGTTTATCGGACTTTGTCCGTTCCATGCTGACCATCATCCGTCGTTGACCGTCGATCCGCAAAAGCAGACTTTCACCTGTTATGCCTGTGGCGAACATGGGGATGTGATTGCTTTTGTACAGAAAGCGGAGAAATGTAGTTTTGCGGAAGCGGTGGAGAAGTTGTCGCCGGTGACATCGTTGCCAATGACACACCCCCTGCCCCCTCTCGAGAGGGGAAAAGTTACTCCCGGCGCTATAAACGAAAAAACGGAATGTCCGATGGTATCTCCTTCCCCTCTTGAGAGGGGGCAGGGGGTGTGTTATCTTACCGTCCAAAAGAACAATCAATTTCTCCAGGCCCTCTTGCCTTATGCTTGCGGTGATTCGGACTTGACGCCTGCTTATCTGGATTTTGAGGTGGGTGTTTCGCCGGGTATGGTGCCGAAAGAATGGTATAAGATGCGGAACCGTGTCATTTTCCCGCTCCGTGATGAGATGGGAGGGTTGATAGGTTTTGCCGCGCGGAAACAACCGGACGGGGATCCGGATGAACCGAAATATAGAAACACGTCGGTGGAAGAGGGGTATCGGAAAAGTGAGAACCTGTATGCCTTGAATCTGGCGAAAGAGGCGATCCGGCAGGATGGTTTTGCATTTGTGGTGGAGGGGTATAAGGATGCCATAGCCATGCATGCGGCGGGTTTCAGGAATACAGTAGCTTTGTGTGGGACGGCTATGTGTGACGGACATGTCGCGTTGCTGAAAAAATATACTTCGCAGGTGACTGTCTTGCTGGACGGGGATCGGGCGGGTGAGAAGGGTTCGACTGAAGCTGTAGCGATTCTTCGCCGGGAAGGTCTCTGGGCTGTCAAGGGAGAATTGCCTGCGGGTGAAGATCCGGATTCGCTCTTTCGCCTTTGGGGAAAGGAGGCTTTTGTCTCTTTTATCCGCGGGTTACGGAAACAATTGCTGTCATCGGAAGAGGTCGCCTTATTCAACCGGATAAGCAGACAGGTGCAACTACTGCTGCAAAAGCATAATGCCGGGGAACGAAAAGTTTTGCTCAGTGATTTGACGAAGATGTTTGCTTATCGGACAGGTTTGTCGCTTCGTGACGGCCATCCGGCTACATTAGATTGGAGGTGGCTATGAAAGAGGATCAGAAAAATAAGAAGCCGGATAGGGACGAAGAGGAGGAGAAATGGAAGAACCGTAGTTTCGGTTGGCTTGAACTGGGTATCTTGTACAGTCCGATGATAACACCGGCGGCAGCTTCCCGCCGTTTGAAAGCCTGGGTATTGGCAAACAAAATTCTGGTCACTCTTCTGAAAGCCGCCGGTTGGAATCGCAAGCAACGTGTCATGACACCGAAACAGGTGGAATGTATAGTAGAAATATTGGGAAGACCTTAATATCGATAACGTGATGAGGGGGACTGATTCAATATTTATCAGAATTGAACTATTTGTGCCTCTTTAATGGGGCTTTGTCCCATGCCGCAGGCTCTTTTTTGCCGTCAGTTTCAACTGACGGATAGATAATCTTTCCGGTTTTACCGGATTCCTCTGTGGGTTTCAACCCCTTTTCCAAGTATTATGAAAGGGGATAAATCCCACAAAGGAAGAGGCTTTGCCTCCTGTATTTAAAACCGTCAGTTGAAACTGACGGCAAAAGAAAGCCTACGGCACAAGGTGAGCCTTGTTTAAAAGACACTGTAGATAGCTCAATATTTTCTAAAATCGAAACAAATGGAATTAATATCAAAATTACTTCTTTGGGGAGGTATTTTAGTGCTTCCCCTGAACTCTTATGCTCAGTTTATCAAAGAATTGAGTTATCGGGTGGAAACCGGCGTGAGCTTCAGCGGAGGGGAACATACTCCTTTCTGGCTGACGGCAAACAAGCAGGGATTGTCATCTATTGAAAAGAATAACGGTTATCTGCGTGCCGGGGTCTTCCGGGAGTTGGAAAACGATAAACGCTTCTCGTATGCTTTCGGGGCGGATTTGGCTGTCGCTTATCATTTTACTTCGACTTTTGTGGTGCAACAGTTGTATGCGGATTTGAAATACCGTTGTCTGGGATTGAGCATCGGAAGCAAGGAGCGCTATAGTGAGTTCAATAATCCGTTTCTTAGTAGTGGCGGCTTGACATTTTCGGGAAATGCGCGTCCGGTTCCGCAGGTTCGTATCGGTATTCCTGAATATACGCTTGTTCCGGGGACAAAAGGTTGGTTGGCTTTCAAAGGACATATCGCTTATGGTATGTTTACGGATGACGGCTGGCAAAAAGATTTTATTAAGCCGGGAGGAAAGCATACGGAGCATGTGCTTTATCATTCCAAAGATTTGTATGTGAAGGTCGGTAACCGGGAGAAGTTTCCTTTGATCTTTGAAGGAGGTCTTGAGATGGCTGCTCAATTCGGGGGAAATGCTCTTGTCGGCAATGAAAAGACCGATATGCCAAATAGAATAAAGGATTTCTTTAAAGTGTTTATTCCAAGTGGAGGGAGTAGTGACACTCCGCTAGGGGAACAGACGAATATTTATGGAAACCATTTAGGATGTTGGAATTTTTCTTTGACCTGGTATGCTCCTAAAGATTGGACAATTCGTCCTTATTACGAACATTATTTTGAAGACCATTCGCAGATGTTCGGAGAATATGGCTGGAAAGACTGCCTGGCGGGAGTGGAAATAACGTTTCCCAAAAATCCTGTCGTTAGCAGTTTCGTTTACGAATATATCTCAACAAAAGACCAGTCCGGTCCTGTTTATTGGGATCATACATCGGAGATACCGGAACAAGTGAGTGGTACAGATAATTATTATAATCATGGTATTTATACCGGTTGGCAGCATTGGGGAATGGGAATCGGGAATCCGCTAGTCATGTCTCCAATTTATAATGATGATGGAGAAATAGTCTTTAAAAGCAATCGCTTGCAGGGACATCATTTCGGGATCATGGGGACTCCTTGTACCGACCTGCAATACCGAATCCTTTTATCGTTTACCCGTAACTGGGGAACTTATAGCTTACCTTTTTATGAGATCAAAAAGAATGGAAATGCGTTGGTAGAATTAACTTATACGCCCCATCAGTTAAAAGGCTGGGATTTTACAGGATCGCTAGGTGTTGACAGAGGTGGGATGTTGGGTAAAAGTGCCGGTGGCATGTTAACAATCAGAAAAACAGGATGGATACGATGAGTTCAATGAATACAATGAAAAGATACATAATAGTGGTGTTGCTGGTTTTGATAGTCAGTGCCTGCGGAAAAATGCCGATCAACGGAGATCTGGATGGTCGCTGGCAGATCATGAAAATAGCATATGCGTCGGGAGAGGAAGAGGCTCTGGAACGTGCTTATTACAGTGTTGTTTTGCATACGATCAACTTGATGAAGGTTGATGTAACCAGTCAGACCGGCAATATGGAATATACCGGAGATTCCTTGTTTGTAGTCATGCCGGTCAGTAAAGTTGAAGATTTATTACCATTCGGGATGAACGGAACGGAGCAACGCTTCGGTGTCAAAGAATTAACATCAAAGCATCTGGTATTACAATCGGATTATGCTCGATTGGAGTTTAGGAAGTTTTGAAAACAACAAAACAAATAACAATATGAATATCGTAATCAGAAATGTATTATTGGGGGGATTACTGTGGTTGGCGGTTCCATTGTCGGCGCAGGTATCCCAGGATTTGATCGACAAGGCAAAAGCTGCCGGTATGACGGATGAACAGATCCGTCGGGAGATGAATAAACGGATGGGGCAATCCAGTACGGAACAGGCTACACGTACAGCCTCGGATGCGGAGGTTACAGATCGTACGGTTGCTATTCCGGATGGAAAGGTGATACCTCCTTTGGATGCTCAGCGGGAAGCCAATCGTCCGGCGGGAGATTTAAGTGGTACGGTGTTCGGTCGTGAAATATTCTCGAACAAGAATCTGTCCTTTGAACCTAATCTGAATGTTCCGACTCCTAAAGGATATGTTTTATCTGCTGGAGACGAATTGCTGATTAATGTATGGGGAGATTCTGAACTGAATCTGAAACTGAAGGTTTCTCCCGAAGGAACAATTCTTATCCCTAATCTAGGTCCGGTCTCTGTCAGCGGACTGACTATCGAAACAGCTGAAAACCGTATCCGACAGGAATTAGGACGGATCATGTCTACTTTGTCAGGAGATACGGATGGGGCTAATACGTTCGTATCAGTTAGTCTGAGCCAGATACGTAGTATCAAAGTGAACATAGTAGGTGAAGTCGTTGCTCCGGGAACCTATACGCTTCCATCGTTTGCTACTTTGTTTAATGCGTTGTATGCAGCAGGCGGTGTAAATGAGATCGGTTCGCTTCGTGGAATAAAAGTCTATCGTAACAGTAAGGAAGTGGCTAAACTGGACGTGTACGATTATTTGTTGAACGGCAAATACAATACGAATATCCGTCTGGAAGAGAATGATATGGTGATCGTTTCTCCTTACGACCAACTGGCTGTGGTTCGTGGGAAAGTAAAACGTAACCGTATTTTTGAGTTGAAAAAGGGGGAAACGCTGAAACAACTTTTAAATATGGCCGGAGGTTTTACCGGGGATGCTTACAGGAAAGATGTCCGTGTCAAGCGAAAAGCCGGAAGCCGTTATCAGATAGCTACTGTTACAGAAGATAAATATCCGACTTTTGCGATGATGGATGGCGATTCTTTGTTGGTGGATTCTGTGATTCCTTTCTACGAAAACCGTCTAATAGTGACAGGGGCAGTCTGGCGTCCGGGAGAATATGAGTTGAACGGTACTGTTCATACGGTCCGTCAACTGGTTGATCAGGCAGCCGGTTTGAAAGGAGATGAGTTTACCGGTCGTGCCCAGATCACCCGTTTGAATCCGGATTTTACAACGACAGTTGTTGCCATTGATATCCGCGGAATCCTCAGTGGCACATCTCCGGATATAGAACTAAAGCCGGAAGACCAATTGAATATTCCATCCCTGTTTGATCTTCGCGAACCTTATACGATCAAAGTAAGCGGAGCGGTGAATTATATAGACACTGTCCTTCCTTACCGGAATAACTTAACCGTTGAAGATGCCATTATGATGGCCGGCGGATTAAAGGAATCGGCAGCAACAGTCAATGTGGAAGTAGCCCGAAGGATTAAGGATACAAAGACTTACGAGAACACCAACCGTACAGCAGAAGTATTCAATTTTGCATTGAACGATAATTTAGGTTTGATCTCTACGGATGGAAAGAAAAGCGATACGGTCTTTACATTGGAACCGTTTGATGAAGTGTATGTGCGTTTCTCACCGGGTTATCAGGAACAACAGGTGGTAAAGGTAAATGGTGAAATCACTTTCTCCGGCGATTATGTTCTGGCAGAAAAGAATTCCCGTTTGAGTGATATCATAGCCAAAGCCGGAGGAATAACTCCTGATGCCTATGTCAAAGGGGCAAGCCTGAAACGCCAGTTGACAGAAGATGAAATGCGCCGCCTGGAAACTCTGCTGCAACTGAGTTCCAATAAACAAAGCCGTGATTCAGTTGCCCTGTCACTGGAAAACATCAAAGACTACTCGGTGGGTATCGATTTGGAAAAGGCTTTGGCAAATCCGGGGAGTGCCCACGATGTGGTGCTACGTGATGGGGATGAACTTTATATTCCACAATTCCAGAGCACAGTGAAGATAAGTGGAGCTGTAACTTATCCGAACAGTGTGACGTATACAAATGGAATGTCTGTAAAAAGTTGTTTGTCGCAAGCCGGTGGTTATAACGATATTGCCCGTAAATATCCGATCGTAATTTATATGAATGGTAAAGTGGCGACGACCAGGAAGCGTTTTATCTTCTTCAAGCACTATCCGAAGGTAGAGCCCGGCAGTGAAATCGTTGTTCCCGCCAAAACGCAGCAAGATCGCAAAACAAGTTTGGCAGAAATCTTGAGCATAACCAGTTCGACCACATCGATGGCTGCAATGATAACCTCTATCATCAACACACTGAAATAATTATCAATTTTCAATCTTTAATTATCAATTAACAAGGTGGATATGATTCAAATGAACGCTCCTGATATGGATACAAACGAGCAGGAGATAGATTTAATAGAGTTGGCTAAACGGTTATGGGGGGAACGCAAGTTCTTGTTCAAATGCTGTGGAGTCGCGATAGTTGTAGGATTGGTGGTTGCTTTCAGTATACCGAAAGAATATAGTACAACTGTAAAGCTGGCACCTGAAACGTCTGATCCGTCTAAAAAGATGGGAAATCTGGGAGGATTAGCAGCCATGGCAGGGATAAACCTGAACAGTACTTCGGGAGCGGATGCCATCTCTCCGGACCTGTATCCGGATGTAGTCAGCAGTATTCCTTTTTTACTGGAGTTATTCCCCGTACAGGTGACAAATGAGAAAGGTGATTATTCTGCATCCTTATATGATTATATGAATGAGGATCAGAAAAGGGCGTGGTGGAGTTATGTGGTACAGGCTCCCTTTAAGCTGTTGGGTGTTGTGAAAGATTTGTTCTCAAAAGAAGAACCGGTAAGTAGTGGAGAATTGACTTCTTTCAGGTTAACAAAGGAACAGGCAGATGTCATAAATGCGTTACAGGAACGCATCTCCGCTTCTGTGGATAAAAAGACATCAGTAATCACTGTCTCCGTTCAGATGCAGGACCCGTTGATCTCTGCGAATATCACTCAAATTGTTTTGGAAAAACTTCAGGGATACATCACAAATTACCGTACCCAGAAGGTAAAACAGGACCTGGAATTCACAGAGAAAGTATTTAGTGAAGCCAGGGAATCCTATTATAAGGCACAACGTGCCTATGCGGCTTTTGAGGATGCCAACAAGAATATCATTTCAGCCAGCTATCGTACGGAACAGGAGCGTTTGAAAAATGAAATGACATTAACCTTCAATGTTTACAATACGCTGGCCCAGAAGTTGGAACAGGATAAACTCCGTGTACAGGAACAGACACCGGTGTATACAATAATACAACCTGCCACTGTCCCTTTAAAAGCATCCTCTCCCAAGAAACCACTGATCCTGATCGGGTTTGTATTCCTTGCCATATTTGGCGGAATCGGTTATCTGTTTATCAAAGACCTTTTCAAACCCAAAGAGGAAACTGAGGTTTTAGATATTGAATAATTAGTTGGGGTATTTGTATAGAGTTCAGTTTTTATCAGATATGAACTATCTTGTCCCCGTGCTTGACACGGGGCCGCAGAAGAACCAGCAGTATCAAAAGATACATATAGGATACGGTCTGTGCCTTTGCGATCCCGTGTCAAGCACGGGAACGGGATAGCTCAATTATTCCTAGTATTGACATATTTTCTGAATGTCACTCTGCGATCTTTATCATTCTTATCATTATTTTGTCACTGAAGAATCCGGCTGTCTGCTGGTAGGATTCAGGGAGGACTCCGTTACTTTCATTGTGAAAGAGGTATGGAATAAGGAACCTGTCGGCTTGCCGGAAGTGGACAGATTATATACTGAAATGCAGCGAATCGGAGAAATGTGCGGCTGCAACCAGTTCCGTATTCTGGCTCATGGCGGTTATCTGCCGGAGGCACTTTCCTTTGAACTGCATGGACTGACTGTTTCGGATGATAGCTATCTGAAAAGCTTGGAAACGGGAAAGCATATTGAACTGTTTTCACATAATGAAGCGGCTTACCGGGCCATCGAGGAAGGATTCAAAACAAACAGGATCGGAGCGGTTGTACAGGCGACCGGAACTGGGAAATCCTATCTGATTGCCCGCTATATTGTCAATCATTCGGAAGATGATATAGTGGTTATTGCTCCCAACGTTACGATTATCGCCGAGATCAAAAAAGCTATCGGCAGGACAATGCCGCATGTGACCTACCGGACTTTCCAGGCATTAGTTCTGAATCGCAGTACAGTCGGTGAGCTTAAAGCGGATCATATTATTATCGATGAGTTCCATCATTTCGGAGCGGAGGTATGGGGAAAAGCCGTACAGGAAGTCATTGATAACAATCCGGAGGCCCGTGTACTGGGAATGTCGGCAACCCCGATACGTCCCGAAGAGATGCTCGATACGGTAGAGGTCTATTTCAAGGGAAACCTGTTCCATGAACTGTCTTTGTCTATGGCCTGGTATTATAAGATACTGCCTGTCCCTGTCCTGGTGCAGAGCGTATTCGATCTGAATAACCAACTGGATAAGGTACAGCGTATGTTGAACAGGAGCGACTGTACATCTGAAAGGCGCAAGCGTATTCAGGACAAGATAGACTTTGCCCGTCTCGACTTTCGCGGTTCGTTGAGTGCATCGGAACTGATCCGGCGTTATCTGCCGAAAGAGGTAAAGAAAATGCTTGTCTTCTGTAAAGACAAGGAAGATCTTCAGCATATGATTCCCGAAGTATCGAACTGGCTCGGGCAGGCTGGCTTTGAAACGGAAACATTCGAGATTCATAACGGGCTGAGTAACCGGGAGAATGAAAAGACATTGCGTCGTTTCCGTAGGGAAACGGGAAAACTGCATGTTCTTTTCTCTATAAATATGCTGATCGAAGGATTGCATGTGGAAGGAGTAGATGCAGCCATGTTCCTGCGACGTACAGAATCGTATGTGGTTGCCTTGCAACAGTTGGGCCGTTGCCTGAAAGCCGGTTCGGACCGTCATCCGGTGGTACTAGACTTCGTCAATAACCTTTCGGGGCGTTCTGTTTATGAAGCTATGTCAAGGGAGTTGGCTTATCATCCGGCGATCCGTGCCCCGAAGAGCTTTAAAGGCTTTATGGAGTTTGAGGTAACAGGATTCCTGTCTGATATCCGTGCCCGTGTGGATGATATGCTGGCGGAACTGGATGCATGGCCGGTCATGTATGAGCGTCTGATCGAATATAAGGAGCGTGAAGGACGTTGGCCGCAGGCAGCCGAAGGGAAGCTGGGAAACTGGTGCAATACCCAACGGATTGCCCGGAAGAAAGGGACGTTGTCGGAAGATTATATCTCACAGCTGGACCGGATTGGTTTCGAATGGGAAGTACAGGACAGCCGCTGGATGAACTGCTTTGAAGAACTGAAAGCATTTATGGCTGTAGAACACCGTTGTCCCAAACGCGGCGAAAACAAACTGAATACCTGGTGCAACACCCAACGGCAGGCACGAAAGAAAGGTCTCCTTTCCAATGAAAGAATCCGGTTGCTCGATTCGATCGGCTTCTGGTGGGAGCAGGATCTGGATTCGCTTTGGACGGAGAACTGGCAGCAGGTACTTGCCTACTACAAAAAACACAAACGTTGGCCCAAAAGCAATGAAGGTAAAGCCGGCAGCTGGTGTAACACCCAGCGCAAAAACCGGAAACAAGGTTTACTTTCAGCTGAACGCATCGCCCGGATGAATGCCGAAGGTTTTATCTGGACTATCGATGATGTCTGGATGGAAAACTATGAAAAACTACAGCAATTCTTCTCTGAAAACAACCGCTGGCCAACCGCCCGTGAGAACAAGCTGGGCAGTTGGTGTTTCGTACAGCGCAGAGCCTTGAAAAAAGGCGAACTCTCCTCTGATCGTAGGAGTCTGCTGGATAAGATTTCTTTCCCCTGGAGTTTGAGGTAAATTTCCAATAATACTTTCCTATTAGTCAATGGCGACATCCTGCCATTCCCCTTTCACCAATTCACGGGTAGATTTAAACCCGATCTCTTTCAGCAATTTGAATGCCTTTTCCCGTCCGTCGTTTACCAGGTCAGGATAATGGCAGTCGGAATTAACCATCACGGGGATGTTCATCTCTTTCAGTAATCCGAGGTACTCTTTCCGGGGAAATAGCTGTTGCTTCTTTTCCAGATTTTTGGTGTTTATTTCAACCATCAATCCTTTTTCGACTATCAGGTCGAGGGTTGCTCTGAACGGTTCCTGATACCAGGCTGCGTCAAAAGAGAAACCTTCGCATTTGTGCCCGTTCATATATATTTTATCCATATGGCCGACAATATCGATACCGCCGGCTTCTATCATTTTTAGTGTCGAATCATAATAACGGGTTACCAACTTGCGGATATCTCCTTCAAAATAACGTTCTACCGATGCTTTATAATCAGCGAAGGAACCGTCGATACAGACCATATTCTCTTCACTCAGATGTTCCGAGGTAGGAAGGAAATGGATGGAGCCGATGCGGTAGTCCAACGGAAGTTCCTGGAAATAAGGGACGGATGGGTTGTAGGTTTCATCCAGATAATCAATTTCCAGGGCTGTATATATTTCTAACCGGTCGCTGTATTTCTTTTTCAGCCGGTCTATTTCAGCCAGGTATTCGGGCATGTCGTTTTTCGACATGTTCCAGAAGGTCTCGAAGGGCAGGGGGGAGTGTGATGAAAATCCATACGCCCGGAAGCCATGGGATATAGCGAACTTTACAAAGTCTTCAGGCGTACTGCGCCCATCACAGAATGTACAATGACTGTGATAATTACTAAGTTGCATAAATATTCTATTGTCGATTGTTTTAGGAATACAAAGATAGAAAATCTTTCTGAACATATTGACCGGGACTGTTGTTTAATAGTTGAGAGATTGTTAAACAGGTGATAATTTATAAGAGATATGAACAGACGAGAAAGATTGGAACTGGAGGTTTCGAATATCCAGTCGAAGATAGATAATGCTCCGAAAGATATTCCTTCCCATATTTTAGATTCGTGGAGGAAAGATATAGTCAGTCTGGAGTTTGAGTTGAACAACCTTGTCGATAGCGAGGAAGATAATAATTACTGATAGGTATATTTATAGGTTAATAGATTGTTTTAGGAAGAAAAGAAGCGGAACATCCCGATGTTGCCGCTTCTTTTTTTCAATCTTTTATTTGATGACATTCAGCTCTTTACCAACTTTGATAAATGCTGCAATGGCTTTATCCAGATGTTCTTTTTCGTGGCCGGCAGACAACTGAACGCGGATACGGGCCTGGTCTTTCGGAACTACCGGATAGTAGAATCCTGTTACATAAATGCCTTCTTCCTGCATTTTTGCAGCAAAGTCCTGAGACAATTTGGCATCATACAACATTACGGCGCAGATAGCAGACTGTGTCGGTTTGATATCGAAACCGGCAGCCAGCATCTTATCGCGGAAGTAAGAAACGTTGTTCATCAGCTTAGTATGCAGTGCGTCGCTTTCTTTCAGAATCTTGAACATTTCCAGACTGGCTCCGACGATAGCCGGTGCTACTGAGTTCGAGAACAGATAAGGACGTGAACGCTGGCGGAGCATGTCGATAATTTCTTTTTTACCTGTAGTGAAACCACCCATGGCGCCACCGAATGCTTTACCTAATGTACCTGTGAAAATATCTATTTTTCCATATACATTATATTGTTCTGCCACACCGCGACCTGTCGGACCGGCTACACCGGCTGAGTGAGATTCGTCGACCATGACCAGTGCATCGTATTTTTCTGCCAGTTCGCAGATCTTGTCCATCGGAGCAACGTTACCGTCCATAGAGAAGACTCCGTCTGTGGCGATGATGCGATGACGCTGTGCCTGAGCTTCCTGCAAGCAACGTTCCAGGTCAGCCATATCAGCGTTGGCGTAGCGATAACGTTTTGCTTTACACAAACGTACACCGTCAATGATGGAGGCGTGGTTCAACGCATCGGAGATGATGGCATCTTCTTCGCCGAACAACGGCTCGAACAAACCACCGTTTGCATCGAAACAGGCGGCATACAGAATCGTATCTTCTGTTTTGAAATAATCGGAAATAGCGGCTTCCAATTCTTTGTGCAAATCCTGTGTTCCGCAGATGAAACGAACGGATGACATACCGTATCCGTGAGAATCCATGGCATCTTTAGCTGCTTTAATCAGACGCTGGTTGTCTGACAGACCAAGGTAATTGTTGGCACAGAAGTTTAAAACATTACTTCCGGCATTTACTTTAATGTCGGCTCTTTGTGGCGTAGTGATAATACGCTCGTTTTTGTACAATCCGGCTGCTTTAATGTTAGCCAGTTCCTGTGTAAGGAAATCTTTCAGTTTACCGTACATAACTTTGTTTTTTGTTAGTATTTTTGAATCAAGTAGACTATTTAGTTAACAATTGATAGTTGAAAAGTAACAGTTAGTTCGTTTTTGTTACAAAGGACTGTCAACAGTTAATAGTCAACTCTCAACTGGTGAAGCAAAGGTCATATTTTTTTTTGAATATTAGCATGAAAAAACACAAGAAAATCGTGCGGGAACAATTTTATTCTCTATACCTTTGCCGCAGAAAAAACTTAAAAGAACAATAAAAACGCAATGAAGAATGTATTAATTATCGGTTCTACCGGTCAGATCGGCTCAGAGTTAACCATGGAGTTGAGAAAACGTTATGATGGCGACATCGTAGCAGGTTATATATCCGGAGCAGAACCCAAAGGTGAACTATTGGAATCAGGACCTTCTGCACTTGTTGACATAACAAATGAACAGCAGATCGCCGAGACAGTGTCTAAATATAAGATTGACACAATCTATAATCTGGCTGCATTGTTGTCTGCCGTTGCTGAAGCAAAGCCTCAGTTAGCCTGGAAGATCGGTATGGGTGGATTATTCAACGTACTGGAAGTAGCACGTGAAATGAAATGTGCCGTATTTACTCCGAGTTCTATCGGTGTATTCGGTAACAACACTCCGAAAGACAAGACTCCGCAGGATACGATCCGTAACCCGCGTACGATGTATGGTGTGACTAAAGTTTCCGGCGAGTTGTTGAGCGACTATTATAACATCCGTTTCGGTGTGGATACACGTTCGGTTCGCTTCCCGGGATTGATTTCTTACGTAACTCCTCCGGGTGGTGGTACAACTGACTATGCAGTGGATATTTATTATTCAGCCGTAAAGGGTGAGAAGTTTGAATGTCCGATCGCTGCCGGTACATTTATGGATATGATGTATATGCCGGATGCATTACATGCTGCTATCCAGATTATGGAGGCCGATCCTACACGTCTGCAACACCGCAACTCATTCAATATTGCTTCTATGAGTTTCGATCCGGAAATTATAGCAAACAATATCCGTAAATATATTCCTGACTTCCAGATGGAATACAAGGTTGATCCGTTGCGTCAGGCGATCGCTGATTCATGGCCCAATTCATTGGATGATACTTGTGCCCGTGAAGAATGGGATTGGAAGCCGACTTACGATCTGGATACAATGACTAAAGACATGATCGCAAAACTGAAAGAACGTTTCGGTAAATAACAAATATAAGAGGTTTGTTGATGGGAGGGGATATCCGGTTTAGGGTGTCCCCTTTATTTTTAAGTGGGGTGGGTAATAAAGTTTCCTGTAAAGGATACTTCATTTTATATGTTTTAGAGCATGTTTTGGCTAAATAATGTTAATGCGAGGCATTTTTCTTGCAAATATTATGCTGAATAACATAAAACCCCTATATTTGCACTGTGTTTTTCATGGTATTAGATTTAAGGTTAACAATGAAGATTGGCTGTCCGTGATGGATAGCCTTTTTTTGTTTATATGTGTCTGGATTTGCTATTTCGTAGAAACCATGTTACTGTATTTTTTCGGGTATCCTGAGAGGATTGCCAGTAAAGCGCCGAATCCCAATAAATAAGGATAGTATAGGTACTGCATAATCTCGAGAGGGGAGACCTGACCTAATCCTGAAGCCATTAGCAACTGTGCCCCGTAGGGGATGATTCCCTGAATGAAACAAGAGAAAATATCCAGAATACTTGCGCTGCGGCGTGGGTCGACTTTGAAACGATCTGCAATATCTTTTGCGATCGGTCCCGCCATGATCAGGGCAATCGTATTGTTTGCCGTACAGAGATTGGCAAAGCTGACCAATGCGGCGATACTCATTTCCGCTCCTTTGGAGGAATGGATGCGGGAAGTCAGTTTGAGGATGATCCAGTCGATACCTCCATTGTAACGAATCATTTCCAACATGCCTCCTGCCAGTAAAGTGACGATAATCAGTTCACCCATATTGGTTATACCGAGTCCCATCGAAGCTGTCCAGCCCCATATGTCGAAACCTCCCGTCAGCAATCCGACAATGCCGGAGAGCAGGATACCGATAAATAAGACCAGCATTACATTGACTCCGCAAATGGCGGCGACAAGGACTACCAGGTAAGGAACCACCTTTGTCCATTCGATCGCTCCGGCTGTGTAATTGCTGTCGATACCGCTTCCAACCAATATATATATTATACCTGTAATAATAGCGATGGGGAGAGCGATACGGATGTTCACTTTAAACTTATCATTCATGTTACATCCCTGTGTTCGGGTGGCAACGATCGTAGTGTCGGATATGAAAGACAGATTGTCGCCGAACATGGCTCCGCTTACAACCACTCCGAGCATCAGGGGATCGGGCATTCCCGTCTTATCGGCAATACCTACTGCCACTGGGGCAAGGGCAACAATTGTACCTACGGAGGTCCCGACTGAAATAGATATAAAGCAGGCAGCCAGGAATATACCGGCAGCCAACAGGTTTCCGGGCAGGATCGACATCGCCAGATTGACGGTCGCATCTACGGCCCCCATCGCTTTGGCTGTCTGGGCAAACGCCCCGGCGAGAATAAAGATCAATACCATCAGCATGATATTGCTGTTGGCAGCTCCGCGGCAGAACTGTTCGATACGGTTGGATAATTTCCCTCCCTTGGATATGGCGATAGCAACGACAGATGATATGACAAAAGCTACGGTGATAGGCATCTTATAAAAATCGCCTGCCAATATGGATACGACCAGATAGGTGAGCAGGAATACCAGTAAAGGTATGAGTGCCCAGGCATTAGGCGCATGATTTAAAGGAGAGTTAGAAGGAGAATCGCAACGCAATACGCACCCCTCCTTTCTTTATATTCGGTTCATCCAGATAGGTAAGCCGTCGGTAATAATCTATACGAAGAATCTTGAAGATGTTTTCCAGGCCGACGCTTGCTTCCATATAGGGTGTTTTGCCCAAAGGACGTGTTCCGTCGGGCAGGAGGAACAGATTCGGTGTCAAGGCCGGATTGTTTTTATCCGTCAGTCCTCCGTAGATACCATTGAAAGAGATTACTTCGCGTAACCTTAGCCATTTGATACCCGGGATACGGTTTAATATCCAACCTTTTAAATAATAAGTTGCATTGAATGAAACATATTGGTCTGTCACAAACTCCAGGGCATTCATCATGTGGAATGCTTCCGGCTGGATAGTAATTGACTGGTTGGTATTCGGCAGGATCAGCAGCGGGAAAGGTACTTTGTTCCATACTTTTCCGGCTTTCAACTGCGTATCGATATGCCCGAACGAGGATAACCAGATACGTTTTTCCGCACTGACTTCCGTATGATTGTAGTTATATTCTCCACCCAGTACCCCTTTGATACCCAACTGATGTGACAGTTTGAAGATAGGAGCATCCTTCGACAGGTTGAAGACCGATTCTTTTCCGGAGCGTCCGTCGTAAGAGCGTTCACCGGGAGCGAAACGGAGTTGTGTTCCGATTTCAGAGGTTGTAATATCCTTTTTTTGAATCAATGTGCCGTCTGCTTCTTTCTCGATATATTTGAGCGTTCCGGCAGCCTGGTTATTCTGGTTATAGACCCATGACCTCCACGTAAGGCCGTTCAGCCATTCCTTTTCGTACTGGAACATGGATTTGCGGATATACTGCATTTTAGTTACAGGTTCGCCTACTTTCCAGGCAACAAAGATGTTATCCTTGCTGGTGAAAAGGAAATCCTGTCCGGGGGTATATACGTCATATTCCTGGATAAAGGATAAATTATTGACCGGACTTTCTCCTTCGTGGTATAGTTTTTTGTTGAAGCTATGTGTCAGTTTTACATTGTATTTCAGTTTACGGTCGTTCGTTCCGTAGGCGAGATATCCGCTGGCGAACCAGTAAGGATTCAGGTTGGCTGTCGTCATACCGCCGATACGTAAACGGACACCTTCCAGACTGTTACCGCTGATTGTCGTGTTCATCGGACCGAAGTCGAATTTGGTGGATTTTTTATCGCCGGCTGTCGGGATATATCCGGATATAAGTATTTCTGCTGTTTTGATGATTACATTGAATGCCGGGACTTTCCGGAGTTGGGCCAGCAGATCGTCCAAGGCGTTTTCTTTTTCTTTCAGAGGCACATGGCGGTTGTTTATCCAGAAGGTATCGGGCTGTTCGATTGCCACAGGTAATGTATGGAGTGAACCCAGCAGGTTGAAAACGGAGTCTGCTTTCGCCTGTTCTATGTTGAAATTGTATTTGTCGTAATTCCTGAGTTGGTGCGCATAGAGCTGCTGGGCGCCTTTTACCAGGTAGAAATTGACATAGGTGTTTTCGTTCTTTACTACCCAGGTGCTGTCCGGCATCCGTTCGAATTCCTGTTCGATGCGGAGTTTGTCCACCCAGTTCAGGTTGATATTGGCGGGGGTGTTCAGCAGGAATTTTTTTAAGGCATAATTACCGTCAAGAGTGATGTATAACCTTCCGGTAAAACCGTAACTCTGGCTGTTGACCGGAACGAAAGCCAGGTCGACACATTTATCGCCTCCTATATCGAGGGTATCCATGATATAGTATTTATAATAGCTGGTAGCCAGGGTGGAGGACAAGGGGCTGACGAAACGGTTCAACAGGATATTGATATTATTATCGAAGATGTTGATGCCCTGAAATATCTCTTCCAGGTTGGAGGTGATGCCCCCGCCGTCATCCAGAGTCTGGTCGACGCCTTGCATACGTTTGCCTTTGACAATCGTTTTTTCTGTTTTCGGATGTTTCCGGTAATATCTATCTGCAATTGTTTCACGAACGGAAAGGGTCAGGATGGGTTTACCGTTAAATTCGGAACTGTCCAGGTAGTTCTTGATGAATTTGAATTTCTTCATGAACTTGTTTTTCTCGAAATCCGGGTTGAAGTCATCCAGGGAGAGAGAGAGTTTTTCGTATACCTCGGTTTGATATTCGTCCTTGGCTTCGATGCGGTTGTCGTTTTTGTGTTCGATTACTTTCTTAATCAGTTCGACGGCCGGATTGTCTTTACGGGAATATTTTTCTCTTTTGGGTTTGACGATAACTTCGGATATTTCGAAGGCGGTAGGACGAAGGTCAATGGTAAGCCCGTCATTCTTCTGTCCGGTTTTCAGGTCGAGTATTTTAGTGTCGTATCCTAATGATGCGACAGCCAGCTTGTTATAACCTTTATCGTTCTGTAAGGCGAAAGCCCCGTTGTCGTCGGTCATTGCCCCAATGATTGAACCGTCAAAATAGACGGAAACAAAAGCCAAAGGTTCTCCGGTTATTGAATCCTTTACGATACCGGATGCAGAGGTCATGCTTTGCGCATATAAAACGGCAACACCGGTCACTGCCTGCAACAGAACCAATAATACTATTAAGTGAATTCTTTTTACCATGAAACTAACGTTATTCCTTCTCGGATAATGCAGTTGGCAAAGGTAAGCTTTTTCCCCGTAGGAGCGGAGTCAGCCTTATTAATAATATTTAATCAAGGAGGATGCAGGAGCCGTTTACAACGACTTTATATTCTCCCTATTTACCGGATTCTTGCCTTCCGGTGTGTATAAATGATCGATGCGGGAAGCGTATGCTTTTTCTACTTTTCCACGGACAATCTTCATTGTACTGTTAACCATGCCGTTTTGTTCGGTGAACGGTTCGGGCAAGACGGCAAATGTGGTGGGTAGCCAGCGATCGGGGAACATAGACGACAAGTCACCCCCTTTACGGAAACGGTCGATCTGTTTTTGGATGATACGGATGGCTTCTTCTTTTCCTTTTTCCGTATTCAGATCGAGTTGCTGGTGGGAGAGATGTCTTTTCAGATGGTCTTTGTTCGGTACAACCAAAGCAACCGTATAAGGATTCTGGTTGTTGTAAAGCAATAGTTGGTCGATGCAGGAAGAATGTTCAACCAATGCTTCTTCGATACCTTCCGGACTGTATTTTTCGCCATCGCTACCGATCAGCAGGCTTTTGAAACGGCCTAATACATATAATAAGCCATCTTTACCCATATATCCCATATCCCCGGTGTAAAGCCAACCGTCTTTAATGGTTTCGGTCGTAGAAGCCGGATTTTTCCAGTATCCTGCCATGACATTTTCTCCGCGGATAACAATTTCGCCTTTTTCTCCGAGGGGAAGTTCTTTACCTTCCTGGTCGCATATTTTCAGGTCAAGTGGTTGAACCAGTACGCCGCTGCTTCCAAACCTGTGGTGGCGCGGGCCGTTGGTCGAGATGACAGGGGTTGCTTCGCTAAGCCCGTACCCTTGATACATCGGCAGGCCGATGGCATAATAGAACTTTTGTAAATCCTTATCCAGCAGGGCACCGCCGCCGATAAAGAACTTCAGTTCGCCGCCAAAGTTTTCACGGACTTTAGAAAAGATGATACTATCGAACAGGCTTACAACCGGCTTTAGCAGGAACCGCCAGCCACGACCTTTGTCATCGCCGCCATCCCCATTATAGGTATATGCTACGTTCAGCCCCATGTGGAACAGACGGTTGACCATGTTACCCTGCGCCCGGATGCCTTGTTCGATATTCTTCTTGAAGTTCTTGGCAAGGGCCGGGACACTCAATATTAAATACGGCTTAAATTCCTTGATGTTTACAGGGATATTCTTTAACGTCTCCATACCGGTTCTTCCCACCTGTACGGTAGCCACCGAAGCTCCTTTATACATAAATATATAGAAGCCTACCACATGGGCAAAGCAATGGTCGAGCGGAAGGATAACCAGCGTGCGCCAGGTATCGTCGATATCTACGCAGGTAAGTGATTGCTCCACGTTAGCCGTGTAATTGCGATGAGTGAGGATAACGCCTTTCGGGTCGGCGGTTGTTCCGGAGGTGTAAGTGATTGTGGCATAATCATCGTTGGTAAGCGATTGTCCGATTGCCAGAAACTCTTCCAACGGATGCGCACTGAGGTATTCTTGCCCCATTTCTATTACTTTAGAGAGGGGAATTTCTTTTTCCTGATATTCTTTTTGGTCGTCGAAGATGATGATTTGCCGGAGCAACGGCAGTTTATCGACGATAGAACGTATTTTCTTCAACTGGTTGCCGGATACCATAATATATTTTACATCGGCATGTGTCAGACGGAACAACAGGTCGTTTGCCTCTTCCAGTTTGATAGAGAGGGGGACGTTGGTGGCTCCGGCGTAGAACATCGCCAGTTCACCGATGATCCAGGCGTTGCGGCCTTCGCTGAGCAGGGCCATGTTGTCGCCTTTCATTACTCCCAGGGCAACCAGTCCGGCGCCCAGCGTGTAAACCTGTTCCCTTACCTGTGTGTAAGTGGTAGGCTCAAATTTGTTTGTTGTCTTTTCCCATAAGAACGGGTTGTCGGGATATTGTTTCACCGAGTTTTCAAAAAGGTCTACCAATGTTCTTTTCATGACATCTTCATTTTATCCAATTAGCTTTATATTGTCGGAACTGATAATCTCCGCGTTGTTTGTGCCTCTTATAATAATGCCATAGTCCAGATAAAAATCGTTTATGGCATCGATACTGAATATCGTACTATTGAATGCAGATAGTAAATTGGGAAATGAAACGATAGCGTATACTTCTTTTTCCTGAGGTAAAATGCATTTATCTTTAAAGAATTGAACGGTCTGCTTTATTTGCTCAATCATATTATTCGGATAATCGTTTTCTTTCCTGAAAGCAGCGATCTCGTTTTCTGCATATTTCATTTCTACAAAAAGAACCCAATCTGTATCTTTATAATTATCGGGGTAAATAACACATTCGCATTGACGGGCCTTTTTCTTTTTGCTGTATTGTAATGCGTTTTCGCCGAATGCATCCACAAGAATGGACATGGCCGAATCATTCCTTAAGCAAACAGAGTGGATTAGTTTTCCTGTATTCGGGTTAACCGGAACACGATCATGTACTTTCAGATTTTCGCTCGTGAACTTTTTCCAATCAACGATATGGATGCTTGTATATGAACATGGATAAACCTGATGTTGTTGTATAGAATCATTTATCCGTGTTTTCATTTTGTTCTTTTGATATACTTAAGCATTGCATAATATTCATCCATTACTTCATTCATTATTGTGTTGAAATAATGATCTCCGATTGTATTCAGTCTGCTATTCTTAATATCTACTAACTTACCATCTTTTATTTCCCATGCGGATACCAGCGACGGATCTATCCATGATTGTCGGCTAGCCAGACTTTCCTGTTCCGTTTTCGGCATTGTCTCTTTTACTTGAAAGCCTAACATGCAGTTATTCAGGGCATAAAGGATGTAGGGACTATGGGTGGTGAGAATTAATGAGTCGTCTTCACGTTGCTGAACACTGCTGATGAGATTGTATAGTATATCTCGTTGGGTAGACGGAAATAGATTAAGTTCCGGTTCCTCAATAAAGAATCCGGTACCTGCTGTTGCGATATATGGAATAATATATGGCTCTAGTTCTGTAAATTGTATGCCGCCATCCTGCTTACTTAAAGTACTTATCAAAATATTTAGAAATCTGGAATCCCTCTCCTTAGAAGCTATACTTCTTGGTTCTTCATTTGTATATATCCACTCTGCAAAATAAGATCGCAATACGACTAAAGGGATCATAGATTGTAAACCACTGGATGCATCCATTAGTTGAATAACGGTACCGTCCTGATTTTGAATATAATCCATATCGCTCTTTTCGTCATAGTAATAGTCTATCTCTAAAAAGGGCAGATGAATATGTTTCTTAGGAGTGAATATTTTGCGGGCATTGTTCCAGTCTGCCATAAAATTCCTTATGTTGTTGTTGGGCAGGCTGACTTCTTTCCAGTCGGAAATCATCGAAACAATATTTCTTTCGGCAGGAATATATGACAGTTTTATCCTTTTATATCCAAACTGGTTCTTCCAATTTATGACAGGTTCTTTATCTTTATATATATATTTCAGATTAATTGTTTCTGAATGATATTCTATTTCTGAAGTTTCCTTAAAATAGCCGGTGAGTTTGTGGAAACGAGCTAATTCTTCAATAAATACACCTTCTTTGAGGAAGTAATCAAAAGATTGATCTAATGATATTTTCTTTTCCACCCAAGAACAGTAACATGCAATTTTATTGATAGTACTTTTCCCCGAACTCTGGGGGCCCATGATTACATTGACTTTGTTTAGTTCAATGTCTGCATATTTTATCGGACCTATATTTTTAATTCTTAAATGTGGCATATTATATTCTTATATTAATTCTCGCAAATGTAAAGAAATATATTTGAACCGAGTTGCTTACAATGGTTTATTCGTGAGAAGTCTTTGTCTTCTCTATTTCTTCAAGCAGCATGCAGGCAGCCTCTACTGTACTCACATTTTTTATTACGATACTGCGCTTACCGTTCTGGTCCCGGAGATTACATTCGCGGGGATGTTTTTGTATAAAGGCCAGCAATTTGTCGAAAGCCTCGCTCTGATAGTACGGGCTTTCGGAGTTGGATATGAGGATGATGTTCATCTGCCCCTTCTTTAATACTACTTTTTCCATTCCCAGCTTCTTGGCCATACGGCGGAGGCGGACGATACGGATCAGTTCTTTTCCTTCCTTCGGAATTTTGCCGAAGCGGTCTTTCAGACGTTCCGTGAAGGCCAGTATATCCCGTTCTTCTTCCATATTATCCAGTTCGCGGTAGAGAGAGACACGTTCCGAATCGCTGGGGATATAGGTGGGTGGGAACATCAGTTCGAGGTCGCTTTCGATATGAGTTTCGCGGATATATTCGCTGCCGGAATCCCGTTTGCCGTTGTCGGAATCGGCATACAGGTCGGCAAACTCATCGCTTTTCAGTTCATCGACAGCTTCTTCCAGAATCTTCTGGTATGTTTCATAGCCGAGGTCGGCGATGAAACCACTTTGCTCGGCTCCCAGCATGTTACCGGCACCACGGATATCCAGGTCCTGCATGGCGATATGAATACCGCTACCCAGCTCAGAGAAGTTCTCGATGGCCTGCAAACGCCGGCGTGCCTCCTGTGTCAATGAAGAAAGAGGCGGGGAGAGCAGGTAACAGAAGGCTTTGCGGTTGCTTCGTCCTACACGTCCGCGTAACTGGTGCAGGTCGGACAGGCCGAATTGCTGTGCGTTGTTGATGATGATTGTGTTGGCATTCGGTACGTCGATACCGCTTTCCACAATGCTGGTGGCGATCAAGACATCGTATTCGTAATTGACGAAATCGAGGATGATCTTCTCCAGTTTTTCCGGTTCCATTTGTCCGTGACCGACTGCTACGCGGGCATCGGGTACTTCACGGCGAACCAGATTCTCTATCTCGTAAATATTCTGGATACGGTTATTGATAAAGAAAACCTGTCCGTTACGGCTCATCTCGAAATTGATCGCTTCACGGATAATATCGGGGTTGAAACGCTCCACTTCCGTCTGTACCGGATACCGGTTGGGCGGGGGAGTGGTGATGCTGCTCAGGTCGCGGGCACCCATCAACGAGAATTGCAAAGTTCGCGGGATCGGTGTCGCTGTCATTGTCAGCGTATCCACATTCACTTTCATCTGACGAAGTTTTTCCTTAACGGATACGCCGAACTTTTGCTCTTCATCGATGATAAGCAATCCCAGGTCTTTGAACTTGACATCTTTGCTGACAATACGATGCGTACCGATCAGGATGTTCACCTGACCGTCGGCGACATCCATCAACGTCCTTTTGATCTGTGCCGTAGTCCTTGCCCGGCTGATATAATCGATCCGGCAGGGGAAATCTTTCAGACGCTCCGAAAAAGTCTGGAAATGCTGGAAAGCAAGAACTGTTGTAGGAACCAGTACGGCTACCTGCTTGTTATCGGAAACGGCCTTGAAGGCAGCACGGATCGCTACCTCTGTCTTGCCGAAACCTACGTCACCACAGATCAGGCGATCCATCGGACGTAAACTTTCCATGTCTTCTTTCACTTCGCTTGTCGCTTTCATCTGGTCGGGCGTATCTTCATAAATGAAGCTCGCTTCCAGTTCGTGCTGCATGAAGCTGTCCGGCGAGTAGGAGAAACCTGTCTCCTGTTTGCGTTGGGAGTAGAGAAGGATCAGGTCGCGGGCAATGTCCTTGACCTTCTTCTTTGTCTTTTCCTTCATCTTCTCCCAGGCACCGGTTCCCAGCTTGTTCAGCTTGGGCGGTTCGCCGCTGTCTTTTCCTTTATATTTGGATAGCTTATGCAGGGAATGTATGCTGACGAAGATGATATCGTTGTTCTGGTAAATCAGCTTGATAGCTTCCTGTATCTTACCGTTTACTTCGGTGCGTACCAGGCCGCCGAACTGCCCGACGCCATGGTCGATATGCACGATATAGTCGCCGGTCGTGAACTGGTTCAGTTCTTTCAGTGACAACGAGAGTTTTCCGCTGCGGGCCTTTTCGCTTTTCAGATTGAACTTGTGGAAACGATCGAACAGCTGATGATCCGTAAAGAGACAGATACGCAGCGCGTCATCGGTAAATCCTTCATGGATGGTCTTGTTGACCGAAGTGAAAGGGATATTTTCTCCCCGGTCCTCGAAGATCGCCCGGATACGGGTTGCCTGTTTTTCTACGTCACTCAATATATATAATGTATAGCCACTCTCCAGATAGTTACGGAAAGAGTCGCTCACCATGTCGAAATTCTTATGGTAAATAGGCTGTGCCTGTGTACTGAATGTAAGGGTGGCATCCGCTACTCCTGCCGGGCGTGTACCGAAATATATCCGGCGGAAGTTGAGGGCTGCCCGGAGGAAATCTTCTCCAGTCACCAGTCTGGCACGCATTCGGCTGATGTCGGCAAACGATTCTTCGTCACCGACAACCGGCTCTTCGTTCCACAGGCTGCCGATACGTTCCTTCGTCCATGCCAGGTCTCTGGCTGCCAGGATTGTTTGTGCAGGCAGTGAATCCAGCAGCAGGGTGTTGGTACGGTCGCTTTTATTCATTTCCGGCACGATATAGATACTCTCCAGTTTCTCTTTGGAAAGCTGGGTTTCCACATCGAACGTACGGATTGTCTCCACTTCCTTTCCGAAGAAGTCGATACGGTAAGGAAATTCGTAGGAGAAAGAGAATACGTCCAGGATACTGCCGCGCAGGGCATATTGCCCCGGTTCGTAGACATAGTCCACCTGTTCGAATCCATATTCGTCGAGCACGTCGGACACGAACATATTATCCAGCTTCTCGCCGACACTGATCTTCAGAGTGTTCTTTTTCAGGTCGTCGCGCGATATGACCTTTTCAGCCAGTGCATCGGGATAGGAAACGATCACGAAGGGTGCTTCGGGGTCCTGGAGGACACTGAGCACTTCGGTCCGCAGTATTTCATTTGCCGGGTCGATATGTCCGTATTTGATGGCCCGGCGGTAAGCGGACGGGAAAAAGTAAATCTCATTGCTTCCGGTCAGCTGCATCAGGTCGTGATAGAAGTAGCCGGCTTCTTCCTGGTCGTTGAGTATGCACACATAGTTGCCCCCTCTTTTTAAAAAAAGAGAAGCGATTGTCATTGCTGCGCCCGAGCCGTTCAACCCTTTCAGGAAAATGTTATTTGACGTATTACCGTTCAAAAGGGTATCCAATGCGGAAACTTGTGGGTGGGCGGCGAATATTTTAAGTAATTCTTGTACCTCCATTAAAATTGTTGTCTGTTGACAAGTAACAAATGACAGCAACAAATGTTACTGAAATGTTTGGCAAAGGTAGCTTTTTTGTTCAAAATAATATAGAGTAATAAGTTTAAATCAACTAAAATATGTACCTTCGCATTCGGGTTGATAACCGATTGCCGACAGTTCTGCGGGATAGTTGCAGTAAATCTGTCAACTGTCACTTGTCAACTGTCAATTAATAAAAGAAGTATATGTCAGACAGTATTGTTATTATTCCGACCTACAACGAGAAAGAGAATATTGAGAATATTATCCGTGCGGTATTTGGGTTGGAAAAGGAGTTTCATATTTTGATTATAGATGATGGCTCGCCTGATGGAACAGCGGATATTGTAAAGCGATTACAGAGTGAATTTCCTGAACGTCTTTTCATGGTAGAAAGGAAAGGCAAGTTAGGGTTGGGAACTGCCTACATTTGCGGTTTCAAATGGGCGATCGAACATAAGTACGACTTTGTCTTCGAAATGGATGCCGATTTCAGTCATAATCCGAATGATCTTCCGAAGTTATATGCCGCCTGCACGGAGCAGGGGGGAGATGTGGCTATCGGTTCGCGTTACAGCAATGGCGTGAATGTGGTGAACTGGCCGCTGGGACGTGTATTGATGTCATATTACGCATCTGTCTATGTCCGCTTCGTTACCGGGATGAAAGTACAGGATACGACTGCCGGTTTCAAATGCTACCGTCGCGAGGTGCTTGAGGCGATCGATCTCGATCATATTCATTTCAAGGGATATGCTTTCCAGATAGAGATGAAGTTTACGGCGTATAAATGTGGTTTCAAACTGGTGGAAGTGCCTATTATCTTTATCAACCGCGTATTGGGAACATCGAAGATGAACTCTTCCATATTCGGGGAAGCGTTGTTTGGCGTGCTTAAACTGAAGTGGTGGAGTTTATTCCGCAAGTATCCGCAGAAGAAGTAAAGGGGATAGCTGGTAATAGAGGACGGATTCGTTACAATTTTTTTTCGCCATTATTATATTTGTCAGGATTAATTATGGTAAATTTGTTGCTTTCAGTACTAAATTCAATATCATGAAGCTTCTTACAAACACATTCTTGTTAGCCGCATTCTTGTTTTTACCCGTGCGTGTGTTCTCGCAAACACAGCAGGACGAACTGGAGCAGATCCGTCAGAACTATATCGGGACCTTGATCAGTTCCAATGATGAATCGGATTTACTCAACCGCATATTGTCCGGTATCCCGCCTGAGACGGAAATGTCTGATCAGGTCGTTGTGGAACTGCATCAGCGGTATCCCTTCAATATGGAGAAGATCAAAGGATATATGGAGAGTATAAATGAAGACGGTTCCTGGCCGGATATCAACTATACAGATACCAAACGCTCCGGATGGGATGCCAAGAAGCATGCCGACCGTATACTGGAACTGGCAAAACTCTATCATGCCGAAGGACCTTCGTGCACCTGGTCGCCCCGCTTCTCTACGGTTATTCATCAGGCGCTCGGTTATTGGTTCCGCATGAAACCTGTTTGCAAGAACTGGTGGTATAACGAGATCGGCATCCCGAAAACGTTCGGGCCGGCTTTCCTGCTGCTCCGTATGCAGATGACACCCGACGAACTCAAAGAAGCAGTGAAAGTAATGGATAACGCCCGTTTCGGTATGACGGGGCAAAATAAAGTCTGGCTGGCAGGAAACGTACTTGTCAAAGGCTTGCTGACAGACGATTATGCCTTGGTAAAGGCCGCCCGCGATACAATTATCTCTGAAATAACCACCGGGCGTGAGGAAGGTATTAAAAGCGACTGGAGCTTCCACCAGCACGGGCCGCAACAGCAGTTCGGCAACTACGGGCTGGCTTATCTCGGTGAGATGAGTTTCTATTCAGGATTGTTTGCCGGGACTTCCTTTGCTTTGAATGCCGAACAGCAATCTATCCTGAATAATTTATTAACGGAAGGCTATCGCTGGATTATCTGGCGCGGCTATATGGATGTGAATGCCCTCGACCGGCAATTGTTCCATAATGCCCCTATTCATAAAGCGTTGGCGATAGGATATGCCGCCAGTTCACTGGAGAAGGGTAGCACACCGGGCGATGTGCAGAAGATGGATGATTTCCTGAATGACAATTTCCCTCCCCAACCTGCGCAGGGGACAGCCTTTACCGGACAGAAACATTTCTGGGATTCAGATCAGACTATCCATCGCGCACCGGGGTGGATGGCCTCTGTCAAGATGGCTTCGCAGCGGGTGATCGGTACTGAGTTAGTAAATGAAGATAACCTGAAAGGCTTTTATATGGGTGACGGCGCTACTTATATATACCGTAACGGCGATGAATATCTGAATGTGTTCCCGTTCTGGGACTGGCGTAAGGTCCCGGGTATTACTTCGTATGAAAGCGATGCGCCTATCCCTTCTCCCCGTACTTACGGGGCTCATGTCCGTAATGAAACGACTTTTGTCGGTGGTGTAACGGATGGCAGTACAGGCATGACCGCCATGATCCTGAACCGTGACGGAGCACATGCCCGCAAGTCGTGGGTTATCACGGACGATTTTGTGTTATGCCTTGGGGCGGGGATTCAGACCGACAGTACGCTGAACCTGGCGACATCGATCGACCAACGCTTGAAACAGGGGGAGCTGGCTTATTGGGAAAATAACCGTTGGAATCCTGTCGACGGAACCGTTACGATCACCGGGAAGGCTCCGCGTTTCTATCATGACAGTACCGGCTATATCCTGATGCAACCAGAAAACAGTGTGGCGATCTCAGAAAAACGTTCCGGCCGTTGGTCCGACTTTATGGGTTCATATATACCGCAAACAGTGGAAGGGGAGGTGGTCTCTTTATATATCCGCCATCCGAAAGAGCTACCCGCCACTTACCAATACCTGATACTGCCGGCCTCTTCGGCAGATCGTACAGCCACTTTCCGGACGGATGATATCCGGGTGCTTCGCAATGACGAGGCCATGCAGGCCGTAGCAGCCGGCAACCGTTTCTATGTCACCGCATATCAGGAAGGAACCATCCGCCTGTCGGATGATATAACACTGGTGGTACATACACCGGGTATCTATATGCTTTCTCCGGAAAACGGGAGACTCCGTATAGAGGCAAGCGATCCGACACATACACAATCGTCCTTGTCTTTAACGATCAATGACTACGATTTGAAGATAATGGTTCCTGCCAACCAGGCTCCCGGCCAGCCTGTTTCCGTTACTCCGGTTATCAGCGCGCCGTTGGTAAAGTCGATTTCCGTAGATGGCAAAAAAGACGACTGGCAACAGATACCTGTTTCCGTGTCGGGCCTGACCGCTCCCTGGAACGGGGCTGCTAAAGACCGGACCCGGTTCTCTGTCTGCCACGACAAGAAGAACTTATATTTCCTGTATGAAGTAGCCGATACTACCATTATATATAATAATGAAAAGACCGAGGCTTCGGTTGGGAGCAGTGACCGTATCGAGTTTTTCTTCAGCAAAGACCCGGCTATGGGCGATTATTATTGTGCGGAGATCGATCCGCGCGGAAAGGTCATGGACTATCATGCAAAGTTCTACCGCCAGTTTGATTTCGACTGGAACTTTAAAGGACTGAAACTGGGAACACATACCGGCAAAGACACTTATATCGTGGAAGGCTCCATCCCCTTGAAGAGCCTGGAAGAAATGGGCGTGATCTCACCGGACGGCGAGATACGTTTCGGTGTATACCGTGCCGATTATTACGGGCCGCAAGAGGAACAGGTGATCTGGTCGTCCTGGATCATCCCCGATGCCGCTAATCCGGATTTCCATATACCGTCTTCTTTAGGAGTATTGAAATTGCGGTAAGGGGTGGTTTGGAATTTATCAGAATTGAGAAGTATATTGTCATTATTATAAGTAATAGAGGAGAATATAAACAGTATTTTTGCTTGCATATAAGATCAATGTAATTGCTTAATTCATGTATTATGGCGAAAATAACGCACTTATTCTCTTTATGTATTCTTGTTTGTTTAGGTCTTTTGTCATGTAATAAGACAGAGACGTCTGCAAATCATCCATCCTTTGCCAGTATCGAGCAAGGCTTCCGTTCAATACCCGATAGTGTACAGACCGGTGTCTATTGGTACTGGATTTCTGATAATATATCGAAAGAAGGGGTGGAACGTGACCTGGAAGCCATGAAAGTGGCTGGTATTAATCGTGCGTTTATCGGGAATATCGGTATCGATGGCATCCCTTACGGCGATCATAAACTGCTGAGTTCCGAATGGTGGGAAGTGCTGCATGCCGCTTTGAAGAAAGCCACGGAACTGAATATAGAAATCGGAATATTCAACAGTCCGGGATGGAGCCAGTCTGGTGGTCCGTGGGTAAAAAGTTCACAGGCTATGCGTTATCTGGCCTCTTCAGATACGATTGTCGCCGGACCGGGACGTATGCAACTGACGCTACCTTCCGTTGGAAAAGATGAACAGGACGTCTGCGTTATCGCTTATCCGGCATTGGATAAGCCAGTGGCGGAAAAAAGCTGGGCGATAAATAAGAAGTCAGGGCAATCGTCCTCCTCCGTTCTGGTCTTTGATAAGGAAGCAACCGTCCGTACACTGATCTACCGGGTAAATACACCTTTTAAAACGACAGCCAAGCTGTGGGTGAAAAAAGGAGGAAAGGAAGAATTGCTGAGACAATTCGTGATCGACCGTAGTAACCCGGCACTGAATGTAGGCTTTGTCCCTTATGCGCCGGTCGTTATTTCCCTTCCGGAGACTTCCGCTTCACAGTTTCGCCTGGAAATGTCTGAAGAAGGAGAGGCTGCCGGAAATGTAACCCTTACATCTTCTCCCATGATGGAACGCTACCCGGAGAAATCGCTGGCTAAGATGTTCCAGACCCCGCTCCCTATGTGGGATGACTATCTCTGGGAAAAACAGCCTGCCGTTAGTGATGCCTCTTTGATGGTTTCGCCGGATGCGATAAAGAACGTGACTGAATTTTCAAAGAACGGTGTGTTGGATTGGGAAGTGCCCGAAGGTAAGTGGGTGATCCGCCGGATGGCGATGTTGCCGACAGGTGTAACCAACTCGCCGGCTGCTCCCGAAGCTACAGGGCCTGAGATCGATAAGATGAGCAAGAAACATGTCGCTTTCCATTTTGATGCCTTTATCGGTGATATACTGAAACGCATTCCGGAGGCTGACCGTAAAACATTTAAGGTAGTTGTCCAGGATAGCTATGAAACCGGAGGACAGAACTGGACTGACGATATGATCAGCGTATTTAAGGAACGTTACGGATATGACCCCGTTCCGTATCTTCCGGTTCTGGAAGGTACAGTGGTCGGTAATCCTGATATTTCAGACCGCTTCCTGTGGGATTTGCGCCGTTTGATAGCCGATCGTGTTTCTTACGATTATGTAGGTGGCTTGCGTGATGTTTGTCACCAGCATGGATTGACGACCTGGCTGGAAAATTACGGTCATTGGGGATTCCCGGGCGAGTTCCTGCAATATGGCGGCCAGTCCGACGAGATAGCCGGTGAGTTCTGGAGCGAAGGTTCCCTGGGGGATATCGAGAACAGGGCGGCTTCTTCCTGTGGGCATATTTATGGCAAGAGACGTGTCTGGGCCGAGTCGTTTACAAGCGGGGGACCTGCTTTTGGCCGCTATCCGTATCAGATGAAGCAGCGTGGGGACCGTTTCTTTACGGAAGGGATAAACAGCTCTTTACTGCATGTATATATCCACCAGCCGTTTGAAGACCGCGAACCGGGGTTGGATGCTTGGTTCGGTAATGAATTTAACCGGAAGAATACCTGGTTCAGCCAGATGGATGTCTTTACCGGCTATCTGAAAAGATGTAACTTCATGTTGCAACGCGGCGATTATGTGGCAGATGTAGCTTACTTTATCGGTGAAGATGCTCCGAAGATGACCGGTATCTGTACGCCTGAACTTCCAGCCGGCTATTCCTTCGATTATATTAATGGGGAAGTTTTGTTGCAGCGGGCATCGGTGGAAGACGGCCGGATTGTTTTGCCAAGCGGAATGAAATATCGTTTGCTGGTATTACCCCAACTGGAAACCATGCGTCCGGAAATTTTGCAGAAGATAAAGGAACTGTTGCAGGCTGGCGCCTGTGTGATAGGGCCTGCTCCGAAATATTCTCCGAGTCTGAGTGATTATCCGGCTGCCGACCGGAAAGTGCAGGCTCTGGCTTCCGAACTTTGGGGCGACCAGACAGAATCCGTACGGACAATAGGTAAAGGCCGTCTGTTTATGCCGGCAACTTCCCTGCAACCGGTATTGGAAGCCTTGAACGTAAAACCGGATATGCGTGTTAATTCCGGTACGCCTGTTTTGTTTATCCACCGTGCTACGGATGAGGGTGATATTTATTTTATCTCGAATCAAAGTGAAACTCCGGTTGATATAAACCCGTCCTTCCGTGTAGCCGGAAAATTACCGGAACTGTGGAATCCGCTGACAGCAGAGATACGTCTTTTGCCGGAGTTTACCTGTGCCGACGGAGTAACTACCGTACCGGTTCGTCTCGAAGGCTTTGAAAGCTCCTTTATTATCTTCCGTAAAAAAGGCACGCCGGCGAAAACAACTGCCCGGAATTATCCGGTCAAAGAGGTTCTGGCAACCGTTAGCTCTCCCTGGCAGGTCGATTTTGAAAAAGGGAAAAGAGGACCGGAAGAAGCTGTAACCTTCCCGGCATTGCAGGACTGGACAGAAAGTACAGACCCGTCCATCCGCTATTTCTCAGGAAAAGCAATCTATACCAACCGGATCACCTTGGATAAACTGCCTCAGAAGGCGCTTTATCTGGATCTGGGCAAGGTGATGGTCATGGCGAAAGTAAAGATCAACGGACAGTATGTTGGCGGCGTATGGACAACCCCTTACCGCCTGCCGGTTGGAGACTTTCTACGTAAAGGGGAGAACCTGATCGAAGTGGAAGTCGTGAATAACTGGAGGAACCGCCTGATCGGTGACGCTTCGTTGCCTGAAAAGGAACGCGGCACCTGGACAAACGTGAATCCCTGGAATGCAGATTCGCCTCTACAATCGTCCGGTTTGATCGGACCGGTGGAAATACAGGCCTATTCTTACGAATAACCGCTCCTGCCTGCGTTGTTTTTGAATAGAATCATGTACATTTGTAACAAATAAAATACAAGGTATATGAATAAGATTCTGATAAAAAACGCTCGCATTGTGAATGAAGGCCGTATGTTTAAAGGCTCGGTCCTTATTGATGGAGATAAAATAGCAGAGGTGTTCGAGGAAGTTGTTCCCGAAACTGCCTCTAATGTACAAGTTATCGATGCTGAAGGAAAGCTCCTGTTACCGGGAGCAATCGACGATCAGGTACATTTCCGTGAACCGGGCCTGACACATAAAGGAGACATCGCTAGTGAAAGCCGTGCGGCCGTAGCTGGCGGTGTCACCTCTTTTATGGATATGCCGAATACTAAGCCTCAGACTACCACGATAGCCGATCTGGAATGGAAGTTGCAGCGCGGAGCGGAAACATCTGCCGCCAACTACTCTTTCTTCTTCGGCGGAACGAATGATAATATGGACGAGATCCGTAAGCTGGACCGTAGCCGTGTGCCGGGGTTGAAGCTGTTCCTCGGTTCTTCCACAGGCAACATGCTGGTGGATAAGAAGGAGAGCCTGGAACGTATCTTCGGTGAAGCGGATATGTTGATCGCCATCCATGCGGAAAAGGAAGAAGTGATCAAACGCAATATAGCTTATTATACAGGCAAGTACGGCGAAGATCTCGACATCTCTTTCCATAGCAAGATCAGAAGCGAGGAAGCATGTTATGCCTCTTCATCCGAAGCTGTCGAACTGGCTACCCGCCTGAATTCACGTTTGCATATCCTGCATTTGTCTACTGCCAAAGAACTGACATTGCTGAGTAATGAGATTCCTTTGAGCGAGAAGAAGATTACCGGCGAGGTGTGTGTGCATCACCTTTGGTTCCATGACGGCGATTACGCTAAGTTTGGTAATCGAATCAAATGGAATCCGTCTATCAAGACGTTGGAAGACCGTGTCGCTTTGCGCAATGCCGTTAATGATAATACAATAGATATCGTAGCGACCGACCATGCTCCGCATTTGTTATCGGAGAAAGAGGGCAGTTGTTTGAAAGCGGCTTCGGGCGGTCCGTTGATTCAGCATTCGTTGGTTGCCATGCTGGAGATGGTGGCAGAGGGTTGCTTCACGTATGAAAAAGTGGTGGAAAAGATGGCGCATATGCCGGCAGACCTGTTCCATATCGACCGGCGCGGTTATATCCGTCCGGGTTATTATGCCGACCTGGTCCTTGTCGATCCGGAGAAGAACTGGACGGTGGCTCCCGAAAATATAGTATATAAATGCGGATGGGCACCTTTTGAAGGGACTACCTTTCATCATAGTGTCAGCCAGACTTTTGTCAACGGACAGTTGGTGTATGACAATGGCGTCATAAACGACGAAGCCCGGGGGATGGAAGTACGGTATATATAGATTTTTTGATGCGGGTATTCCCTAATGTCTCACTATGGCACACAGATGACACAGATTAAACAGATGAACACAGATTTATATTTCTGAAAGCAATTCTTATTTGTGTAGATCTGTTTAATTTGCGTGCCATTTACGTACTTTAGAAGTAATACACCGGATTGTCCAAAAAAAGTCTTATCCGAATGCTTGCCGATTGAAATAATCCCTATATTTGCGGTACCTCTTGCTATTTGGGAGGCAACCAAAATTTGTTAGTTATGGGAAAATTTATCAATCCCTTTACCGACTTCGGTTTTCACCGTATATTCGGTCAGGAAGTGCACAAAGAGTTATTAATTGATTTTCTGAATGAGTTGTTGAAAGGTGAACGTCATATCATTGACATCACTTTCCTGAATCCTATCCAGCAACCGGAAACC
>OATI01000071.1_pt1 | contig 140268 bp, 111 predicted proteins | sample 1494981 | NCBI WGS metagenome assembly OATI01 (sample SAMEA2579952, study PRJEB22360) | human gut metagenome
ACTGATACATTATACATACTGGTTTCATTTTGTTACCTAATATAACAAAATGAAAACAACTATAGCCTACTGTATTTCAGACTTATTCAAACAATATACGGAACCTTGTCAAACCGTCCGTATAAGTACGCAGGGAAAAAGAGCAGTTCTGTTTCTGCAATACTTCGCGTATAAAGATCAGGCCGATCCCCTGCCCGTTCGGTTTGGTGGAGAAAAAAGGACTGAATAATTTCTTTTCAGTTTCTTTGTCTATTCCTTTACCGGTATCTGCTATTTCCAGGCAGACAGGGTTACGTGAAGTACGTATATAAATCTTGCCGTCGCGCTCGATCGACTCGGCGGCGTTCTTTATAATATTGACAAGCACCTGTTCAAAAAGCGAACTATCCAGCCGCACAACAGGAGACACTTCATCCAGCTCCATAATGATTTGAATGTTGCGGTTCTGGCAAACCGTCTCCATAAACCGCTTGCAGGAAGTCACCACCATATTCAATTCATGGTTACGTATTTGCGGTTCCGGGATGCGCACCACATCGGCAAAGTTTGTAATGAAATGACTCATGCTGTAACAGCGTTCGATGGAAACACGCAACACGTCGCATATATCTTCCGTATTTTCCATCTCGCTGAAAGTGGATTCCAACGTATCCAATGTAGATGTAATACCGGCAGTTGTATTATTTACCTCATGGGCAATCATGCGGATCACCTTTTCATAGGCTTTCTTTTCAGCCTTAAAGACTTCCTGCGTCAGTATTTCCACCAGATAGAACGAGTGATGGAATCCCCGGTCGACAAAAGAGGAATGCGTACATTTATATATATTGGCATCGTTCAGGCGAACAGTCTGCGATTCATACAAGGGAATACGCGCCAACTCCACCGCCAACGGGGAATCTATCTCTGTAAAGGATTTTCCGGCGAAATCGACCGACAAAGGTTGTCCGAACATCTTGCGGGCAGCGGGATTCAGCGATATGATCTCGTTATCCAGATTCAGCATAATCACTCCCATAGGAGAAGCATTGATCAGCAAATCCAGGAAATGATTCTGTTCCCGCAGGTGCAAACGTTCGTTTTTCAACTGTTCCATCATCTTATTGAAAATGTCCACGATGCGGTCGGCCTCCTTCTGCCCGACACGGCTCAGGCGGGAACTGAAGTCCTGCTCTTTCAGCAATTCCATACCATTGCCGATAATATCCAACGGCTTGATGATACGACGGTAAAAAAGGAAAAGGTACAAGATCGTAACCAGGACAACACCTTCCACAATAAAGAACATGAAGGAAGAATAATTATAGAAGACATGGTAAGTGATAACTGCCAGAATAGTCAGCAGCAACCCGGTCAAGATCCAGAACAATCCTTTTATCCTCATTCGAATATCATTTATTTATCGGTAGGTATTCCGTATTTCTCTAACCGGCGGTATAAGGCTGCCCGGCTGATTCCCAATGCGGATGCGACATGCGAGAGATTTCCCTCATGTGTATCCAAAGCCTGAAGGATAGTCCGCCTTTCAATCTCGTCCAGCGTCATACCCTCGAAACTGACGGCTCCGCCTTTTCTCACGGCCTGTTTGTTCCCCAGATTCAGGCATTGCCCTTCAAAATCGGACACATCCAACAACGATTTACCGGATACCAGCATCGTTCTTTCCACCAGGTTCTTCAATTCACGGATATTTCCGGGATACGGAAGACGTTGCAGGTAACTTACGGCATCCGAAGAGAAAGTGACTTTAGGCAAACCGTTGACTTCCGACTGCTTATCGGCAAAATAACGGGCCAGCAGAGGAATATCGTCTTTCCGCTCGCGAAGGGCGGGCAGATGGATCGTGATCAAATTGATACGGTAGAACAGGTCTTCGCGGAACGTACGTGCGGCAACCATTTCCGGAAGGTTACAGTTGGTAGCACTCACCACCCGGATATCCACTTTCCGGGGACGGCTGTCGCCCAGCACTTCAAATGTCTGGTCCTGCAATACACGCAATAGTTTTACCTGGCAGGATAACTCCAGGTCACCTATCTCATCCAGGAAAATGGTTCCTTTGTTTGCCATTTCAAAACGTCCGGTACGGTCTATATAAGCATCCGTAAACGCACCTTTCTTATGACCGAACATCTCGCTCTCAAAAAGGCTCTGTGACAATCCTCCCAGGTTGACCTTGACGAAAGCCTCTTTCATACGGGGACTATTGGCGTGGATCGCTTCCGCAATCAGTTCCTTGCCTGTCCCGCTTTCACCGGTAATCAGCACCGAAGCATTGGTCGGTGCTATGCGGGAAACGGTTCCCAGCACATCCATCAGCGCATCGCTCTGTCCGACGATCTTCTCAAAATGGAATTTACTGTCCGCATCGTTCCGGTTCAACGGCGATTTCTGCATCTTCTTCTGCTCATTCAGTTCCAGAGCCGTACGGATCGACTTCAGCAACACCAGGTTGTTCCAGGGCTTGGTCACAAAATCGAAAGCGCCGGCCTGCATCCCCTGCACAGCCAGCGAAATGGACCCCCAGGCGGTCATTAAGATTACCGGAACATCCGGCTGAAATATCTTTACTTGTTTTAATAGCTGTATTCCTTCTTCTCCCGTCGTAGTCAAGGTAAAGTTCATATCCATCAGAATCAGTTGGGGCGCTTCCCGGCGCACAATAACCAACGCTTCTTCAGGCCCCGGAACAGCTTCCGGTTCAAAGCCTGCCCGCTTCAACAAAAAAGTAAGCGAAGAACGGACAGCTGCGTCATCATCAATAATTAATATCATATAGGTTTCTTTAATTGGGTTTGTAAAGATACGAATAAGTTACCTACTTTCTGACAATTTCCTCAAAATCGGCATCCAGATTACGGTCGTTCAGAAAATCGTAAAGCGTCACGCTGCGGACATTATAGAAATAACTCCAGAAACCGTACAATTCCTGTATATGCTTCTGTTTGGCATCATCTTTCGATTGCTGGGCATCATTCAGATCGAGAATATTGATCTTGCCGATCATGAATGTTTCGATAGATGTCTGATAACGTTTCTGGGCGATTTCATCGGCTTCTTCCGCGATTTCCAACTGGGCAGCCTGGTTATTGAAGTTCTCCACCAGCAAGAAGATATTCTGGTTGAATGTCATCTGGTCCTGACGGTTTTTGGAGAGAACCACTTCGCGGTTGGATTCGGCAACCTTAACCTTTCCCTTCCGTTTTCCCCAGTCCAGCAAAGGGATGCTGAAACCGACTTCCACCACCTGGTTATCTTTCAGCGGATTGTAAGCGCCACTGAAATCACGGTCTTTCCCTGTATATCCCACGGAAGCAAACAGGTTGATATCGCGGCGTTTTCCTTTGGCCGTCGCTACTGCATAATCGGCTTCGAGTTGTTCGCGCAATATGCGTTTGGCAAACGAGTTGTTTTCCTGGGCTTTCTCCAATACTTCCTGATAGACCAGCCGCATGTCGGGGACAGATTCGGGGATGACCGGTTCTATCACATCTTCCTCGCTCAATCCCAGGAAAGAACGTAACTGGAACATTTTGGCGTTCAGGTTCGACTGCGCTTCCGTCAACTTACCTTTCGCCTGTAAAGCGGATAATTTCAATTGCATCAGTTCACTTTCAGAGATATGACCGATCTTGCGTTTCGCGATAGCGATATCATACAGTTTATTTGCGTTATCCAGATTCTGCACAGACGTTGCCAGGTTTTCTTTTGCCAGCAGAAGATTGAAGAAGTAAGCGATCGTCGAGATGGTTACTCCCTCTACGCTTTCAATATAAGCGGCTTTTGCTTCCTGGTAGCGAACAGGTTCGATCCGGCGGTTCCATTTCTGGTCGTTCACGCCGAAGATAGGTTGCGTCAGGGTCAGACCGACCGGGACACTCATATATTCATTGAAGGCACCATGCCCTAACTGGCGGGAGAAATTAAGAGAAGAGTTCAATGAGATCTTACCGCCTGTCAGAGCGATATTCTGGTCGATAGAGATCGCTCCGTCCATCGACAGGTTATTGTCCTGCACAAAAGCATAGGTTCCGTCCGATTGTTGGTAACGTGAATATTGCTTGCTGTAACTGGGGAGCGTTCCTTTAAAATTAACCTCCGGTAACTGGTCGGCGACATGGGTACGGTATTCCCAGTAAGACGTCTTTAATTCGTTCAGGGCCACAGCCGCATCGACAGACTGGTGTTGTGCCAGCGTAATGGCATCTTTCAAAGTCAGACGGACTACATTATCTTGTTCTTCGGCCTGTAAACCAAAGCATGTCAGCAATAAATAAGTAATGGCTATATAGATCTTTTTCATCGTAATATATGTTTTGCCATGCTACAGGCAAAAGGTATGCCAAAAACATATATCATTGATTTTCTGAGCATAACATAAAAGAATAGTGTCCGATAATGAACAGTATGTCCGATAATGGAGTTATGAAGGGAAAATGGACAGAGTTCGTTAAGAACTTTGTTATTAATGGAGACAAAGATAATAAATACAGAGGATAAGCAATCAAACATGCGATAAAATTCATCTTTTCTCTTCTTTTTCTCCTCTTCCACCAAGGATAATGCGATAAAGCCGGGTTCTGTAAAAGTACCACAAGGGAATTGGCAGGGGAGGAAACAAGGGGAAATCTTGCCGGAAATAAGCAGTTTTTAATCAAGTGGCTTGGCTGTTACAGGTTTATTTGCAACAATTAAATCTTTCTGTTTATGGATAACTCCATTATTTCTATAGCGCCCCCCTAATTTCCTGAGTTCTTAACGAACTCCATTAAATCAGAGGAAATGGCCTACTATAAATTATCGAATACGCTGTATTTCCGGTAATACGGTAGTTAATCCACTGATTGAGGGCGAAGAACAGAAAGTGAACAATTTATATTAACTAATATCAGAGAACAAAAAGAAGTAAACCATACTCCTGAAAACGGAGTATTTATACCGATTTAAAGGATATTATGCTGAAAAGTTATACCCTGCTTCTACCGCAGAACTACGTCTCCGGCCAAGTATCCCGAACACTTGTTCTAAAAACGATTTAAACCTGTAGTATATGAATAAAAGTAAATTGATCGGACAAATAGCCGCAGACACCGGCATGACGAGAGCAGCGATAAAGTCGGTACTCAACTCCTTCATTGACAATACCACCGAAGCCCTGCAAGAGGGAGATACGGTCGTATTCCAGGGATTCGGCACCTTCTTGCCCTGGGAGCAGACCGAACGCCCCGCCCGGAATCCACAGACCGGAGAGCCGGTGATGATCAAGCCGCGTACCTCCGTCAAGTTCCGCGCCGGCTCAGACCTGATAAAGGCGCTGAACAAATAATTTTGCACATTCCGGTAGTTACAGCGTTCCGGGACTGAATTTCCATAAACTGGAAGAAGCCGGTCCCGTCCCCTGCGAACAGAATATCTCCGACCGTCTGGTGTTAGACGATATACGTCATAATGCAGTGATCGTAGCCTGGTCTGCCTATAATGCAGCAATGAGGGATGAGAGAATGCCAAGAAAATAAAAGAGAAACATTTTTCAGTTGACAAAAAAAGACATTATCCGTTTATTCCTGATGTTACATTAATTTAACGGGGCCCAGCATACCTGTCGGTGCCCATTTCTGATGATGGGTCCATGCCTGCCCTATTTTGTTTTCAGGCGTACCCTTCAGATAATTACCGACAGTTGTCGTGATCTTTATCTGCAATGATTTGACCGGTGCCTTAGCTAAATGTTCCGGCAGTTGATACACACGGTTTCCATACCATTTGCATCCCAGTTTTTCCCCATTCAGGGTTACTTCCGAAACGCCATATACTTTCCCTAAATCCAGGTAATTGAATCCGGCTGCATTATCGACCGTCTTTTCATAATACAGGTCGCCGGAAAACGATTGTGTTTCCGGGTTTGCAGAGAAATCCACCAACGTATCCAGCTCACGTTTGGCCGACTCGCCATTGACATGCGCCATTCTGACCGTCCATCCGTTCAGTTCGAGCGGAGACGAACTCTGAAGCGGCAAAGCCGGAATGGAGATCTTCGCGCCTTTCGTTTCCTCAAAAACAATCAGTTTGGATGCGGCCGGCCCCAGGTCGATCTGTAAAGTGGAACCGGAAGAGACCGGATAAGGTGTCCGTTCGCCTGTTTCCGGATTCCATAACCAAGGTGTTCTGCCATTCGCCTCAAATGTTGCCTGTATCCATATTTCATCCTCCGGATTACAATTCGTAATAAAATGGTTCTTTACCGACAAAGATCAGTTTACCTCCGGCTTTAACGAATTCAACCAGTGTTTCTGCTGTCGTCGGCATCATCGACTCAACTTCCAGCAGCATCAATGTATTATATTTCCTGTTATTGAAAACAAGATTGCCTTTCTTGAAACTACTTTGCTGAATGATATTCTCACTTATGTAGTCACAACTATTTCCGTTCTGATGGATTGCTTCCCACACATGATATTGATAAGACGGATAATGCAGGCTGGGGAACGGATCACGCTGTGGTCCGTGTATCGTCCACATATCAGCCAGCGGATGCATCACGGCAATATCAGCAAAGAAATCGGATTCCTGAAGGACAGTCGATACCCGGCTTTTATAGGTCGCCCATAAATTGAAATAAGGCCACCAGCTATTCCGTTCGTTCAGAAATGCGCCGTACATGATCCAACCGGGGAACGGCACTTCCTGCGGACTATAATTAAAACCGTGCAGGATCGAATGGGTCACACCGGAAAGGTTACTCTGGTCGCCCGTCATCTTTATTTTCTCCACTGTCAATAAACCGGCATCCTTGCATAAAAGGAATTCCCAACACGAAAAAGATAAAATAATTCAACCCTTACTATTGTGTCATTTTTGTAACATTTAATATCAATAATACAACATACATCCACCCGGTAAATAGTAATTTTATCAACTATTTATAAGAAAGAATACTTTTGATAAAACACTTATTCATATTTTATAGAAACATGAAAACGACCTTAAAAACACTTATATTAAACTGTTTACTTGCCAGTTGTTTTATAACAGTCCACGGACAAGATTTTTATGCCAGCCAGCGGGCATCCTGGTTACAAAAAGCAAAAGAAAGCATTCCTCAACTGACCGTTACAGAAAAAAAGCCGGTCGGTTTAGTACATATAATAAAAGATGAAAATGCTTTCCAGCAATACAAAGCAGAGCAAACAGCACCTATAAATACACTCTACGATAACTCTTTTAAGGAGACAAAAGCCGTCATTGTCGATTTCGGAGAGCACATAACAGGTAGTTTCAGTTTCAGCACGGAGTTACTAAAAGCCGAGGCAGACGCACCGGCACGCTTCAAACTGACATTCGGAGAAGTTCCTTCTGAACTGGTAACACCTTTCGATCCTTATCAGGGAGGACTCAGCCGTGCGTGGTTACAAGATGAAATAGTCACCATGATGACAATGCCGTCAACGATCACCATTCCACGCCGTGTATCCTTCAGATATGTAAAAATAGAACTTATCGCGACTCCTCCCGGATATGACTTCTGTATTTCCGGAATGAAATGCGACGCTGTTACTTCTGCCGTCAATACGCCCGGAGAATTATCGGCTGCCACGCCACAGATATTTAAAGACATAGACCGGGTTAGTTTAAATACCCTGAAAGAATGTATGCAAACCGTTTACGAAGACGGTCCCAAAAGGGATCAGCGTCTGTGGTTGGGCGACTTATATCTGGAAGCATTGGCTAACAACTATTCCTTCAAACAATACAATCTGACCAAACGCTGCCTCTACCTGCTGGCCGGACTAAGTGAATATAACGGAAAACTAAACGCAACTGTTTTTGAAACCCGGGAGCCCAAGCCCCAGGCAAAACAACATTTATATGATTATTCTTTCCTGTTTGGCGTTACCCTCAAAGACTATTTGCAGGAAACGGGAGACAGAGAGACGGCTGAGGATCTTTGGCCCGTTGTAAAAAAACAATTGGAATCAGCTTACCAATACCTACAGGATGACGGAACAATGAATTACGAACGGGCATCCCGTGAATGGTGGATATTCTTCGACTGGAAAGACGGATTACATAGAGAAGTAGCTTTTCATGGCGTTACTGTTTTTGCTTTCAAAGAGACCTATGAACTGGCAAAATTACTGAACAAAGAAAATGAGGTCACCCAACTTCCGGGACTCATCAAAAAGATGAAAAAAGCTGCCCGAAAGCATTTCTACAATCCAAAAACGGGTTTATTCACAGGCAAATTGAATGATCAGGTTTCTTATGCTTCCCAAATATGGATGATACTGGGAGAAATACCTACACAAAAAGAAGCCCAACGATCTTTAAAAGCCTTGAAAACAACAGAGAATGTCTGCACTCCGGGAGCACCTTACCTGTTCCATTATTACATTGAAGCCCTGATCAAAAGCGGAATGCCGCAAGAAGCCCGAAATGAAGTAGCAGAATACTGGGGAGGAATGATCCACAAAGGTGCTGATACATTCTGGGAAGTTTATGATCCTAAAAATGAGTTTTTATCTCCATACAACTTTTTCCCGGTCAATAGCTATTGCCATGCCTGGAGTTGTACACCGACGTATTTCATCCGGAAATATCCGGAAATATTTCAGGAATAAGTTCAAATACACGTTGAAAAAGTTCATCTAGATTTATTCCGGCATATAAAAGCCTCATACAATCAGGCTACTAAAGATCAACACCTTACAACAACACAAATCATTCACTGACCGAATATTGAAAGCTTTTGACCGATAGATGAAACTCTTTCAGGGCAGAATTATATTTCTTTGCCAATGAAAAATCTATATATCATGAAGAACGTGTTTTTAATATCAGTTTTATTATCTGCATTCCTGGGAGCTTGTACACCGGCAATGCAAAAAAGTGAACTATTCATGGAATTGCCGGATGATTGTCCGACACCCGACGGAATGGCAATTGCCCCAAATGGCGACCTGATCCTGGCTTGTCCGAACTTTGCCGATTTGTCGAAACCAGCCTGCCTGATGCGGATTACTAAAGACGGGAAAATCAGCAAATGGATGAATGTACCCATATTAGAAGAAACAGGTTGGGCTGCTCCTATGGGAATCACCTTCGATGATGAAGGAAACTTATTTATTTGTGACAACCAGGGATGGAGCGGAGCAGAAAAGGCCAGGAACAAAGGCCGAATCTTATGCTTAAAATTAGATGGCTACGAACTGAAAGAAGTTATCGAAGTAGCCACCGGTATGGAACACCCCAACGGCATCCGCTTCAGAAATGGGAAATTATATGTAACACAAAGCTCCCTCTCCTCCATCCAGGATCCGTCCGGACTACTGGTAAGCGGAGTCTATTGCTTCGACAAGAACGATAAGAATATAAAAGTAACCAATACAAAAGCAGATAAGAACCTGCTCACAACCGTCATTACGAAAAACAAAGCAGTTCAGTACGGACTGGACGGAATCGTATTCGATAAAAAAGACAATTTATATGTAGGAAATTTTGGAGACGGCACCATTCACCGAATAACCATGGATCCCAAAGGCAACGTTATCGGAAATGAGATATGGGCACAAGACCCGTCACAACTACGCACCACCGACGGAATGTGCATGGATGACGACGGAAATATCTGGGTAGCCGACTTTTCTGAAAATGCAGTGGCCCGTATAGACAAGAACGGCCGCATTCAGCGTATCGCCCAAAGTCCGGATTGCGACGGCAGCGACGGTGGTCTGGACCAGCCGGGAGAACCGATCGTCTGGAACGGCCAGGTGATTGTATCCTGCTTCGACATCGTGACAGGTCCCGACAAAGTAAATACCAAACACGACAAGCCTTTTACACTGGCTAAATTACAATTGAACTAACAGATCATAAACCTAAATATCATGAAACACTACTTATCTACATTTGCCGGTTCGGCAATATGCGGAGGATTTGCTTTCGGCATCTGGCCGGAACTTTGGAAAACATACGGTTTAATGGGAGGATGGCTGGCTGCTACCCTTATTATCGGGATCATGTGGTACATGAACCATTATAACGGAGCCATATTAAATCCGGAAGGAAAAATATGGCTGGACCAGGGATGGTGTATCGGCTCTGCCGGCATAGCCTGGGGAATCGTCCGTTTCCAGGGTGATTTCACTCAGTTTTTCCTGGCTGCCCCCACTTTGCTTTGTTGTCTGATCGGAGGTGCTTTAGCCGGAATAACCATCTGGATAATGCGTTCATGCGGTAATCGCCTGTCAAAAGAGGAGGATGCAGTATGAGCGAATGGTTACAAACTTACAATGAATTGTTCGGCATGTACAATGCCGGTATCATAACCAGTATATTCGGTTCTTTCGCCGTCACTTTTACAGTTATATTCTGCTGGCCCAAACTGGTGAAAGATTTTGGAGCAAAAGGAGGATTTATTGCGGCCGCCTTAATTATAGGAACATTCTGGCTGGTGAATCACAAATTGCCCGGTTTCGGTTTCTCCACCGGTTTAGCTACCGATGTAAACGGATTACCCATGCAATTCAGCCTCATCCATCAGGGAGCCCGCGGAAGTGCCCCCTGGGTGGATATGGGCTGGGCCATCGCTATGGGATTTGTCGTATGTGATACACTCTGCGCTCCCAAAGGGACACGTTTGGGATTATTGAAAGAGGCTTTCCCACGTTGGGCCGTCATTATTGCCGGCGGGATAGCAGGAGGCATCCTGGTCGGACTGACCGGATATACGAATGCTGCATTATAAATAAAATTCAAAGACCATGGTAAAATACGTCATTGCACACGATTTAGGAACAAGTGGCAACAAAGCCACTTTATTCAATGAAGAGGGCATGCTGGTTGCATCCCGTGTCGCCTCCTACCAGACTGTTTATGCCGCCGGTAACCGCGCGGAACAGGATCCGTCCGACTGGTGGAAAGCCATAACAGAAACAACAAATGCATTACTTCAACTCGTATCACCCGAAGAGATCGCCGGAGTTGCCCTGAGCGGCCAGATGATGGGATGCTTATGTATCGATAAAAAAGGGAATCCGCTTTCTCCACACCTGCTGTACTGCGACCAGCGTTCACAGGAGGAAGAAGCTTTCCTGTATGAAAAAATGGACCCGCTTCATTTCTATGAAATAACAGGACACCGTATCAGTGCTTCCTATTCAATAGAAAAATTAATGTGGATACGAAAACATATGCCGGAAGTTTTTGCAAAAACGTACAAAATGCTTAATGCAAAAGACTACATCAATTTCCGCCTTTGCGGTACGATCGCCACCGACCCGTCAGATGCTTCCGGAACAAACGCCTACGACCTGAACAGATGGTCATGGAGCGAAGAGATCATAGAAGCAGCAGGACTGGATATCTCCCTCTTCCCGGAAGTCCGTTCTTCTATTGATGTTATAGGAGAAGTAACGGAGGAAGCAGCCAAAGCCACCGGACTCCGTAAAGGTACACCGGTTATCTGCGGAGGAGGCGACGGCAGTTGTGCCGGAGTCGGCGTAGGTTGTGTAGCCCCGGGAACATCCTACAACTATCTGGGCTCCTCCTCATGGGTTGCCCTGACAGTAGAAAAGCCGGTTGTAGACGAACAACGCCGTACCATGAACTGGGCGCATGTCGTACCGGGCATGCTGCATCCGTCGGGAACTATGCAGACGGCAGGCGCTTCCTATAACTGGATGGTGCAGCAACTCTGCCTGTTTGAACAGGAAGAAGCCAGAATCAGGAAAGGGAATGTGTACGAACTGATTGACGAACAGATACGGAAATCTCCGGTAGGCTCCAACAAACTATTATTCCTGCCTTACCTGATGGGCGAACGTTCTCCCCGCTGGAACGTAAATGCCAAAGGCGCTTTTATCGGACTGACGGTAGGACACACACATGGCGATATGCTTCGTTCCGTCATGGAAGGCATCACCCTGAACCTGGGACTTATCGTCAATATATTCCGCAACCACGTCCCCGTAGAAAATATGACGGTAATAGGAGGCTGTGCTAAAAATCCGATCTGGCAGCAGATGATGGCCGATATTTATCAGACTGAAATAAAAATCCCGAACTATCTGGAAGAAGCGACCTCCATGGGCGCCGCCATCCTGGCAGGAATCGGAGCCGGCTTATTCAAAGATTTCAGTGTAACCGACCGGTTTATCCATATCGACAAAAAGATCAGCCCTATCCCCGCCAATGTAGAGAAATACAAAGAATTAATAGCTGTTTTCGACCGGACGTACGAGCATTTGAAAGATGTTTATACAGACCTGTCGGATTTAAATCTATAAGAATGAATATGAAAGGAAAAATGAAAAGCGTAATCGCAACAGCTCCCGGCGTAGTAGAAATCCGGGAAATAGATATGCCTGTTATCACTCCGTACCAGGCCCTCGTAAAAACAGAAATGGTCGCTTTGTGCAATGCCACCGACAGCAAACTGATAGCCGGACATTTTCCGGGGGCAGATCAGTTCCCGATGGCTTTAGGCCATGAAAATGTCGGCATTGCAATAGAAGTCGGAAGTAAAGTTCGAAATTTCAAGGTAGGCGACAGGGTAATCGGCGGATTGAATGCCTCCTTTACGACACCGGGGCTGAACAGTGCCTGGGGCGGTTTCTGTGAATATGTCGTAGTAAACGATTTCGAAGTTTTGCAGGAAGAAGGCCTTGCCACTCCGGAACAAGGCTGCTGGGACAGCTTCGAAATACAGAATGCAATACCGGCCGATATACAGCCGGAAGAAGCGGTCATTGCCTGTACCTGGCGTGAAATAGTGGGTGCATTCAAAGACTTCCGCCTGGAACCGGGAAAGAAAGTGATGGTATTCGGTGCCGGTCCTGTCGGGTTGAGTTTTGTGAAACTCGGCAAACTATTCGGTCTCGGACAAGTGGATATTGTCGACATGCTACCTGCCAAACTGGAACTAGCCAGACAAATGGGTGCTGATAATGGCTATACGCCGGCTGAGATTGCGACACCCGAATTTATCGCTGCCGCAAATCGTTCATACGATACGGTCATCGACGCTGTCGGCCTGCCTTCCATCGTTCATTCGGCCCTACCCCTTATAAAAATGGCCGGAGATATTTGTGTATATGGCGTAATGACAAAGAATCCGACGATCGACCTGGACCAGGCTCCTTACAATTTCAACCTGTTCATCCACCGCTGGCCGACCCGTTCGGAAGAGAAACGAGCAATGATAGCGCTGACCGAATGGATACGCGAAGGCCGGCTGTCCGCATCCGACTTCATCTCCCACCGCTTTAAAATAGAACAAATCAACGAGGCCCTGGAAGCCGTAAAACGTAACGAAGTAATAAAAACAGTTTTAACATTCTAAACATCATTTATCATGAACGAAATAATAGCGAACTTATCAGTAAAACAATTGGCAGGAATGATCGACCATACTTTCCTGAAACCTTTCGGCACAGCAGAAAACATTGAGAAACTATGTGCCGAAGCACGCAAATACGAATTCGCCATGGTTGCCATCAATCCGGCGGAAGTAGAAACCTGCGTCAAACTGCTGGAAGGTTCGCCCGTCCGTGTCGGTGCAGCCATCGGCTTTCCGTTAGGACAGACCACGACCGAATGCAAGGCTTTCGAAACACGCGACGCCATCGCTAAAGGCGCGACGGAAATAGATACAGTAATAAATGTACGCGCATTACAAAAAGGCCGCCTGGATATTGTAAAGAAAGAAATCGAAGAGATGGTTGCTATCTGTAGACCGGCGGGCGTTATCTGCAAAGTGATTCTGGAAACCTGCTATCTGTCGGATGCCGAAAAGGAAACAGTCTGCCGGATAGCTAAAGAGGCTGGAGTTGACTTTGTTAAGACCTCGACTGGTTTTGGAACAGCCGGTGCGACTGTAGAAGATGTAGCCCTGATGCGCCGTGTTGTTGGTCCGGAAATCGGAGTAAAAGCGGCTGGCGGTATCCGCGACCTCGATACTGCTTTAGCCATGATCAAGGCAGGAGCAACCCGCATCGGCACATCCAGTGGAGTTACTATTGTGGAGGCTTATAAAAGTGCTATTAAGTGAAAATCCCCACTAGTATGGGGATAATTCCCCATTGCAAAGGGGATTATTCCCCACACTAGTGGGACTTTTTCCCCACAAAGAAAAAATAAGTGGGGAAAAATGACTTCCGTTTGCCAATTCCGGCAAACCAATAATAACAAAGAAGGGAGTAATATATATGAATAACTTACACAAAATAGGATTAGGACTTATGCTCCTCATTCTGGCAGCTTGCCAGAACAAGGAAAAAGCATATAAGGACCACTATCCCGCCGACAAACAGGAATTTATAACAGACATACAAGACCGGTTTAATAAAATAAAGGCAACCGAAGGTCTTGTTTCAAAAGACAGTACTGCCACCCTGATCCGGGAGGCACATCTGCATTTCTATCACCACTATCCGGTTTACTACGACTGGTGGTTACAGGATGGAAGCGATGTAAAATGGTTTGACAAAACATTGCCCGAACAAATTTCAGAGCGTTTGCAAAAATTACAGCAGGAAACCAAAGTAACCAACACGCCGGAAAGCATAACACAGGCTTTATCCGCCTATCTGGATGCCTGTAAAGCAAGAAGGGAACAGCGACTGGCATCCTTTATAAAAAACACTCCCGAAGTCGTGTTTACCAAATTCCGCACACTTCGCCCTTCCTTTTTCGCTTATACGGAAGGTCTGTCGGATGCCCGCGCAGAATGCAACTTCTTTGCTGGTGGCGAGCTGGCTTATTTCAAAATGGACGGGATCTGGGCAAAGGAAGAAACTTTATTAAAAGATACAGCCGGTGTCTTCCGGGATCCGGATGTTCATTTCGACGGTAAACATATTCTCTTTGCCTGGAAGAAATCACAAAAGGAGGATGATTTTCATCTCTATGAAATGGAGATGCCGTCGCGGAAACTGAAACAAATCACTTCAGGTCTGGGATTTGCCGACATAGAGCCGATCTATCTGCCCGACGAAAACATTCTGTTCAATTCGACCCGCAACGGAAGTGCAGTGGATTGCTGGACTGTCGAAGTCAGCAACCTCTATCTCTGCGACCGTGAAGGACGTTATATGCGCCAGGTTGGTTTCGACCAGGTACATACATCAAACCCGACACTGCTCGATGACGGACGGGTGGTCTATACCCGCTGGGAATACAATGACCGTGGCCAGGTATTCATGCAACCGCTCTGCCAGATGAACCCGGACGGTACCGGACAAGCGGAATACTATGGCGGAAACAGTTTTTTCCCAACCACACTCACCCACACCCGGCAAATCCCCGGAACACGGAAAGTGATGGCGACAATCCTGGGACATCACACTCCCCAGCATGGCAAACTATGTATTATCGACCCGGAAGCCGGACGTGACGAGAATGAAGGCGTCATGCTGGTTGCCCCGCTCCGGAAACCGGAAGCCGTAAAAATCGACGCCTACGGGCAGTTCGCCGACCAGTTCCAGCATCCTTACCCATTGAATGAAAAGGAGTTTTTAATATCCTATACCCCATTAGGTTACCATGTAGGTCATCCGATGGAATTCAGTATTTACTGGATGACACCGTCCGGTGAACGGGAACTGCTGGTTTCAGACGCCAGCATATCTTGCAACCAACCGGTCTTGTTGTCCGAACGTGAACGTCCTTTCCAGCGCGTAGACAATGTGGATTACACAAAAGAGGAAGGTGTCTACTATATGCAAAATATCTATGAAGGCAACGGCTTGAAAGGTGTTCAGCCCGGAACGATCAAAAAACTGAGAATTGTAGAACCCATCTACCGGGTAGCCAGTATCGGTGCTGCTTTCGGTTTTGATGCGGGTGGTGCCGGACATGCCTTCTCTCCGGTAGGTGTCGGCAACGCCAGCTGGGATGTAAAACGGATATTGGGAACTGTCGATGTTAATCCCGACGGTTCGGCTTTCTTTAAAGTTCCTTGCCGTACTCCGCTTTATTTTCAGGCATTAGACGAAAACAACCGGGTTGTGCAAACCATGCGCAGCTGGTCGACGCTGCAACCGGGAGAAACGCAGAGTTGCGTGGGCTGTCATGAACATAAAAACACCGTTCCGATAGCCTCGCATCCGGTATCTATGGCGATGAACACCGGTATCCAAAAGATCGAGCCGGAAGGTATCGGCGACCGCTGTTTCAGTTATATCAAAGAAGTGCAACCCATCTGGGACGCTCATTGCATTTCCTGCCACGACGGAGTAAAAAGCAAGCTAAGCCTGAAAGGCGAATTAAAAGTAGTAGACCAGCAGACGAAGCGTAAATTCTCAGACTCTTACCTGAACCTGACTCATGCCCGTCAAATGACCAGAGATAACGACTCCTGGCAGGGAGACGCCCATCATCCGGAAGTGAACTGGATCAGCAATTTATCCGAGCCGACTTTACTTGCCCCTTATTTTGCCGGTTCCAATACAAGTAATCTGATCAAACGACTTGAAAACGGGCATGGCGGCTGCAAACTGAGCAAAGAAGAAATGGAAACGATCGCTTTATGGATCGACCTGTGTGTACCGTTCATCGGCGATTACCGGGAAGCGAATAACTGGACACAGGAAGAAAAAGAGTATTATACTTATTATGAGAAGAAACGGGAAACATCCCGTGCTGCGGAAAAAGAAAATATCCGCCAGTATCTTCAATCATTAAAAGCTAAGAAGTAATGATCATGAAAATAAACTGGACCTACATAGCCTGTCTCTCCCTGACCATCCTGACCGGATGCAGCGGAGATGATATTTTTGCTCCGGACCATATATGGAGTGCCGGAAAGCAAGGCGGACTCCTGGTGACAAACCGGGATAAAAAAGAAATATACCTCATCGACGCCAATTTCAATAAAACCGGGACAAAAGCGGTACTGCCCGCCCCGGCAAACGATCTGGCGGAAACACCTGACCAGCATATCTGGGTAGTGTGTGACGGTGCAGACGGCTCTCTGTGCGAATTGGACGAAAAAGATCTGTCCGTCATATCGGATACCCGATTGGGACATACGCCCTCCGCCCTGTTATTCAATAAACAAACCGCATCCTTGTGGACTACGCAACGTTTCAATAATGAACTTTGGGAAGTCTCTCCGAAAACAAAAGAAGTACTGAACCGAATTCCCGTTGGACGTGAACCGGTAGACCTCGTCTCATTTGCAAACGACAGCATGCTGCTGGTAGCCAATAACCTGCCGGAAATGTCGTCGCTTGCTTATCCGGTTGCCTGTCAGTTGGATATTGTGGATGTGAACCACAAAAAGGTAGTGAAACGATTACAACTCCCGAACGGTTCGACTGATGTAAAAGCCCTGGCTACAGACAGTAAAGGCAACTATGCATATGCCGTCCATTTGCTGGCACGCTACCAGCTCCCGACCAATCAGGTGGATCGTGGATGGATGAGTACCAACGTTTTATCTATCATCAACCTGCATTCACAGGAAGTGGAAAACACTGTTCTGCTGGATACTCCCCAGAAAGGAGCCTCAAATCCCTGGAATGTCGTTGTTTCACCGGACGACAGCAAAATATGGGTGGCAATTTCCGGTACCCACGAACTGGCCTGTATAGACAGAGCGATGCTGCATAACCGTCTGGCACAGGTAAAAGAAGGAGGAAAAGCAACTCCTTCGACAAAAGATTATGCACATATCCGGGATGATGCCGGCTTCTTATACGGTATCCGCGATTTTTACAAGACACAAGGTAAAGGTCCTAGAGCTTTATTCATCACTTCGGATAAAGTATATACGGCAAACTATTATACTGGTGAACTTGTAGCCTTCAATCAGAGTGGAAAAGAGATGACTTCTTCTTCATTGGGTACTCCTCTCGCTTCCACTCAAACAGGCAAAGGCGACATGTATTTCCATGACGCATCGATCGGTTTCCAGGGATGGCAGAGTTGCGCCAGTTGTCATCCGAATGATGCCCGGATGGACGGACTGAACTGGGACTTGCTGAATGATGGAATGGGGAATCCTAAGAACACCAAGACGTTAGTCCTCTCCCATCAGACACCGCCCTGTATGGTCACCGGAATCCGTAAAGATGCAGAAACCGCAGTTGTTTCGGGAATCAAATATATTTTATTCTCGGCTTCAACCGAAGAAGTGGCTCCGGCTATCGATGCCTATCTGAAATCGTTAGCTCCGGTTCCCAGTCCCCGGCTGGTGAACGGCAACCTGTCGGAAGCGGCAAAGAGAGGCAAAACTCATTTTGAAAAAGATTGTTCTTCCTGCCATTCCGGAACCTACTACACAGATATGAAACAATATAAAGTGAGCTGGACCAACGGACCGGACGAGCATGTCAAAATGGATGTTCCCGCACTGAACGAAGTATGGAGAACAGCCCCCTATTTATACGACGGACGTGCTTACACAATGCAGGAAATGCTGAAAATACATGCTCCGGCAGAAGCATTATCTGAAAACGAACTGAATGACCTGGCAGAATACGTATTATCTTTATAATCAATAAAAGATCATGAGAACCATTATTTATACACTCATTCTTTCTTGTATCTGTTGCCTGGCAACCGTGGCCCAGTGCGGGAATTTTGTTGGAGCAGACTATTCGCAAGGGATAGTGTTCATTATGGAAAACAACCGGATCGTCTGGCAGCATAAAGCTCCGGAATCGAATGACATCTGGGTATTACCCAACGGCAACCTGCTATTTTCAACTGGCAAAGGGGTACTGGAAATCACCCGTCAGAACGATACCATTTTTCATTATACTTCCGAAAGTCCGATCTTTGCCTGCCAGCGGTTGAAGAATGGAAATACGTTTATCGGAGAATGTAATGCCGGACGTCTGCTGGAAGTATCTCCCGATGGGAATATCGTCAGTGATATATGCATTTTACCGGAAGGCGTTTCAGACGGGACATTTGCTTTTATGCGCAATGCCCGGAAACTGGATAACGGACATTATCTGGTTGCTCATTACGGCGATGAATGTGTTAAAGAATATGACCAGGCAGGTAAAGTTGTCTGGCAGGTACAGATACCCGGTGGCCCTCATTCCGTAATCCGGCTGCCGGATGGACACACATTGGTCGCTGTTGCTGATAAGACACAAAACCCCCGCATCGTGGAGCTAGACAAACAAGGTAAAACCGTTTGGGAAATATCCAACAAGGATATTCCCGGTAAACCGTTGAAGTTTCTGGGAGGCATGCAATATTTCCTGGACGGGCGTCTGTTGTTTACCAACTGGGTAGGACATGTCAATCCAGAACAACGGAACCATCTGTTTCTGGTAGACAGGGAGAAAAATATTCTTTGTACAGTTGAGAATCGGGAAGGAATACAAACCATGTCATCTGTATTCAGCCTCGATGAGAACGGGAAATCGTACCATTAACACAAAAACAGGCGGTCATCAATCACTGATAACCGCCTGTTTTTGTGTGATCGGGCTGGGATTCGAACCCAGGACCCACAGCTTAGAAGGCTGTTGCTCTATCCAGCTGAGCTACCTGACCATCCTTATTTGCGGTGCAAAGGTAGCATTAATATTTATATTTGCAAACAGGAAAGTCTTTTTTTTCATCAGAAGGGATATCCTACTGCAAAATGCCAGGCAAAATTATTCTTTAAATTGGGATTCAGAATAGCCCACCGATCTTTTCCACGTACCTGTGGATTATAGGCTTTCATACCTGTATCGAAACGAATCAGGAAGAAATCGAAATCCAGACGCAATCCCAAACCATAAGATACGGCTATTTCTTTATAGAAACGGGAGAAATCGAAGTTTCCATCTTCACGCCCTTTAATCGGCCTCATCGTCCAGATATTTCCGGCATCGACATACGCTGCCAACTCAAACTTCCAAAACATCTTTGTCCGGTATTCCAAGTTCAGATCCAGCCGGATATCCCCGATCTGGTCAGCAAACGATTTGACAGAATCGGCTAACATTCCCCCTGGCCCCAATGTCCGGACAGACCATCCGCGAAGACTATTTGCTCCACCAGAGAAATAACTTCGTTCAAACGGCAATATTTTAACATTTCCGTAAGGATAACCGACACCTACCCCCACATGAAAAGCAATCTTATTACGGCTATCCAATACATAACTTTTACTGAAATCAACATCTCCCTTTACAAACTGTGAATAATTGATCCCAAACAGGTTATACATTCCGTCCTTATCTTTCTTTGCATCCGTTATCTTGGAAAACGCATACAACAAGTTACCGGCCATCTCGAAAGACACACGCAAAGAATGTGTATTCCTCAAACGGTTCTGAGGATTATAATTCGTAAATGAATAGGTATAACCGGAACCAACGACAAACTGGTCCGTAAAATTATATATCCGGGTAGAGTTTGGCAAACTCTCTTCAAAATCATGATCGATCTTCGGCAAATGCACATAATCGATATCCAGCAATTTAAATACATGCCGTGCCTGTGTATTCGAGCGTTCCTGCCAGATATAACTCCATCCGCCGGAAAGGATCGCACGTCTGTACTCCGGACGTGTCTGAATACCGTAACTGACCTTCAACTCCGTAGAAGCACGCACCCTTCGTTTGAAACTTTCATTGACAAAGGGAAACAGAAAACGGGGAAACAAAACAGACGCTTCCGCTCCAACTTCCCAATAACTGCCGCCCGCCGAACTCTTGGATAAAGCCTCATAGGCTCCACGCACTTTCGTTGATAAAATCTCCGAGCCTCTGAACAGATTCCTGTGTTGGTAACTCACACTGGAAGCAAAACCGAAATCACCAGCCGAGTTCGTTCCTTCCAGGTCAACACCAAAACCTTGTAACTTTGCCGGAGAAGTCAGGATGGTACAATTCAACATCATCGTGTCGCGTTCTTCCACTTCCGTAAAACGTATATTTACATTCCTCAATGCGCGGAGAGCGGCAAACGAAGAGTAAGTTTGTTCAACAGCCCGTTCGTTAAATAACCTGCCGGGAGTTATATAAGTACTTCTACGTAAAACATTTGGGCGGATAGTTCTACCATTCTCTCCGTAGAGAATCTGTAAATCTCCTGCTTTCACCGTATCGGCAGAAGCAAACGACAAGTCACTCTGCGTCTGATTCAGCGGATCATAATCTGTCACAATCGTTACATCTTTGATGTAATATTGGCGATGCAGAGTATCGACAACAGAACCGTCCGGCTTTAATTTACGGTAAGGTTTAAGAACCATATCCAAATCCACAATATTCCTATTGTAGGAACTATCTGCCAGATAAGCCAGGTAATCACGGTTAAATGCATAATATCCTCTTCTACGGAGCAATGTCGTGATACGTTGCCGCTCCTTATCCAGTATATCCCTGTCAAACAGGGAACTGTCTTTCACCAAAGAGGTATAGTCTTCCGGATATACCCGAAAAGCCGAAGAGGCAGCCGAACGCTTAGGAGCTTTCAGATGGGCAATACTGTCAATCTTCGAATCATCCAGTTCCATCGTATAATTATGTATCCGGTAAGGCTCATTCGAATTAATCTTATAAATGACAACCGCCTTCTTCTGCCGCGAAGTATCTATCTCGGCCGAGACCTCCGCATTCACGTATCCTTTATTGATAAAGAACCGCCTCAACTCATCCGTCGATTGCTCTACCAATGTAGTATCCAGAATGACAGGCGGCTCCCCGATCCGGCGAAGCTGCTTACTGAGCCAACGTTTTTCATTCCGGCCCGACCAGTCATAAACAAAAAGTTGCCATTTCATCAATCCGAACACTTTAAAGTTCGGTTGCTGTCTAAGATATGGCTTCAGCTCATTTGTTTTATAAGATTTATTATCGGAGACAATCTCTACTTTATCCAGCAGATATTCACCGTCACCGACATATTTCGTCGTACTACAGGCGGCCAGCATCCAAACAAGGCATATGAAATATAGTATATGGAGGATTCCCTTCATTATTCGAGCTTTTACGCACGCAAATGTAGCTGAAATTATTCAGAAAGGCAACTAGTCGATACAAGATACAATAAAGGGAATGCCTTTTTGAATAAAAAAATGGCGGCCATTAATAATATGACCGCCATTCAGTTACAAATATCTATGAAGATTTATATTGTATCCACAATTACTTAACCTCCATTTTTTCCGAACATACCTGTGTTACACTTTCAGCTTTAACGATATAAATACCGGGAGCCAAGTCTTTGACATAGACCGTCTGCATATTCAGATTATCCAAATAGCGCAAACGCTGTCCGGAGACGCTATAGACGGAGATCCGGGTAAGCGGATCAACCGATGAAACCACAATCTGACCGTTTCCATTGGCATAACATACAATCTCGTTGCGAGCGATCACTTCGTTCGACGTAGCGATCGAGCCATTCAGGAAGTAGCGTCCGGAAGTATTGCCGGAGACAGTCAGGGTCAAACCGTCAGTCACCGGATAAACCTTGCCACTCTGCTTGTCTACTAATGTAACATTCTGCATATCTCCCGACAGCTTGAAACTCAGTTCTACCGGAGAAGCATCTTTACCATAGATACCGACCGGAATATCTTTCAGTTCCGGCGTCACGTTGATAGCCGTCATCTGATTACCGGCAAGTGTATACACTTGCGGAGCGGCGACTTCCTCATTGATCAGCAAGGCTGCATCTTCACCTTCTATATAGCTGTCTGATGCTGTAACAAGACCTGCCACAAGCGCAGTGTTATGTACACCACCACGGCTGGCAGTGATACGCAATTGAGGCAATGTCTTTTCTGATGCCGCAGCAGTAGCGGAACGCAAGCCGACTTTCTTTCCTGAAGTGGGAGCCTTGGCTATCATAGCAGTAGTAAATACAACTTTATTATCCAAATCATTTTTAATAAATGATTGAAGAGGAGCTACATAGTTTGGATCGTAATCACTATCTGTAGATAACTCATACTTTTCACCTGCGATATTTGTAATCGTGGTATTGCCATCCAAAATATAATAGGTATCATTACTCCGAGGATTGATATCGAAAAACTCTTTCATATCTAAATGCGACATAAACGGATTTCCTACCATACCAGTTGTATTAGTTTCCAAAGAAGTAACCTCTCCTTCTCCTTTCTCATTCGGACTAAAATAGAAACGACCATTACCCTGTCGATTCTTTGTAATTAGAGTCTTACTGTCTTCGCTGCCCCCTGCACCGTTATAATAACTATACTTTGTATCTGCTTTGGGCAGACGGAATAACACTTTATCATCTGTTGTTGTCTTTGTCCCGATAGAAAATCCGATTCCCGGAGCAAACGATACATCCACATCATTATACAAATTTGACCAATTGGCTGATACTCCATATTGAGCTACATTGTTCGGATAAATAACATTCACAGAACTATTATTCCAACCACGCATATAAACAGCTGGAGTCCAACGGGTATAATCTATATTGTTATAATAAATCTCTCCAAACGCCGGAGTCTCCTGTCGTGCATATCTACCGATATTGTTCTTACCTGTCCCTGTCGGCAAATACATATCTCCCGAAACAACACCTTTCAAAGGTGAAGCAAGCATATACCAACGGTTCGGATCCATTTCGTAGTCTACATGAGCTTTGTTGTAGGTCAGGTATTCCGTATGCAGGATTTCCGACTCGGGTTTGATATAGATTTCGTCGCAAGTGTTGCCGTAGAAGCGGACACAGGCGTAAGAATGTTCTCCCAATGGATTGAGAAGTTTTCCGTTTAATTCCACTTCAAACTCAGGATCAGCCAACAAGTCATATTCGATGTTCTTGGTGGCGGTACCGATAGTTGCATCCATGTTTGCCGGAGCCATATCCAACAAGACAGTCGGATCTGTTCCCCGTTTACTCAATTTGTACAAATGTGGATAGGCGGCATAAGCATTGCCATCAATAGCATAATTGCCATCCTTGTCTTTTGCTTTACCATAAATTGTCACTTTTGTGAAACGCATCGGGGTGTAGGCTTCCGGATGTGTGCCATTGGCCTCGGCTCCTATATTCTTGCCTGACATATAAAGTTCTGCATTTTTAGAACGCCTCCAATGGTTCAGATCGTCGTTGTTCCAGTTGTGCATTTTCTCTTTACTACCTACCCAAGTCACGTATTCAGGTACAATTTTAAGGGTGAGTTTGAAAGAACCAGAATGAAGTGTCCCCACAGTTGCATCTTCTCTATCACAAACTCCATACGGAATTTCAACCATATACCAAAATCCTTCACGCATTTTGGAAACATGATCCAAACTAAATTTAATCTCAAAATAATTTTGAGACCAAGTTGCTTTTTCCCAATCCTCATCTACAATTTTAGACAAAGTTGCAATAGATTTACCTTTTTCTGATTTTGCCTGTTCGTCTGATGTTTCACGCAAAATTATATCCACATTCTCCTTATCTGCATAAAACATCTCATTTTCTTGCGATTTTCGAGCATGAATAGGAATACGCAATGTACCACCCTTAGCCATATCCTGAATCTGAATCAGACCCACACGCACAGAACGAACATGCGAACCGGTATCCGGATCTTTATCTGGTTGAGGATTATCCGGATCTTTATCTGGTTGAGGATTATCCGGATCTTCCGGATCAGTCGGATCAGGTTCCGGTACATCAGGGTCACCTGGTGTAATTGTCGGAGGTGTTCCGCCTAAAGGAATCACAACCGGTTCTATACAAAATAGTTTTCCTTTATCATGCGATATGTCATTTTCTTGATACTGAGATGCACAAGCTATAACAGTTTGATATTTCTGAATTGTATAATATTGAAAAGAAGAAGCGCCCAAAACTAATCGTCCAGATGGTTCATTATCTTTATCATAGACTTTAAATTTGTCAATCAACAATTTTTTAATCATTGCACTCTTATCCTTATCTGGATTATTCATCTCAATTAAAGCATCTTTAATTGAATATGAAGTTCCATCCAGAGTTATAGCATTAGAAGCCTCAAATTCATCTAAGTCACCTATAAACCAATCAAATATCGGATTCTCAATGGGCTTAAATTCTGTTGAGACCTGACTCTCTTTATAACTTAGTTGTCCCTTCAATGTATAAACATTTCCTTTTCGAATATTTTCTAAACCTATAGAGCTATTATCCACATCCAATATATCATAAATTTTATCAGCAACAATCAAATCATAAGGATCCCCAATCAAAACACAAGGAGAAGAAACATCATCTGTCTCTGTTGGAGGATCTATAGACAATCTGGCCTTGTAATATTGATTGGGAACAAGTTCACCTTTTTTTATCTCAATTGGAGCAGAAGACACCAATCCTTCATCAGTTACTCCTGTACCAGTCCATACCATATATTCCGGCTTGGTAGAGACATAAGAAGTACGATAAATTTCACCTTCTCCATCTCCTGAATAATCTATTTTAACTAACTCACCAATATTTCCTTTTTCATCAGATTTATAAAGTGAATAATACATTTTTTTAAATGTAGAAAGGACCTCTGTTTTATTGCTCTGTTTATTTATCCATTCTTTAAAAGGATGCTTCTCCGGCAAATTATTAACTTCTTCTTCAGTTACAGGATATTGTGGAAGTCGATTTAATAACCCCAAATTTGCAAGTGCCACATTATAGTCTGTAACGAACCTCACGCTTTTTATTTCCGTATCACACAAATTCCCTGCTTGAACAAGTCTTACCTGTGGCTTCGTTTTGAAAATACGAATGTCGTCAATGGCGTAGTCGGCACCATCGGTGTGTGGTTCATTATTCTGGACAGCAAGATGAAAGTTCGTATATTCATCCAAATTTTCCGTGACTACAAACGAATAGCAGAGTTGCTGCCATTTTACGAGATTAAGGTTAACATATTTACCATTTTCTCCTTTATTTTGATAATCAGTCAACCCATCACACGAAGTGAACCGATGGAGTACCTTTTCCGTTCCGTCTGCTCTAACTCCCTTAAAAAACAAATTAATATTAGGAGCCAAAGGCAAATCCCCCCTTGCTTCTTGATTAGCATCTACATAACTCGGCCGCGTCATATCTGCCACCCAAGCAGTTACTGTCAATTCTGTATTCTGACAAATTTTATCTACAGGAACCTCTACCAATGTTCCTGCATCGTTACTGGCATCAATATAATAAAAATAACCAAATTCCGTAGGTAAACCTTTTTCATTATTATCTCTAGAAACTTCAGCAGTACGATCATACAATACCCTATTACTAACATCTGGCAATTTAGCATAATTTGTATTAGTAGCAGGCCATAAATAAAGTCTCTTCCAGTTTATTCCCTGAAAAGATCCTTCGATAGCAGAACTCAAATCCAACCCAACGGATACACCAGGTTTATTGGCACTCCTAAACAGTCCATATACATTCTGGTTACTTGTGCTAGACAAATGAGTACCCGCAGGAGTATATATTCTTGTATAATCCAATGTATAAGCATTTTTATTCAAAAATCCATAAGTTGTCCAATTATCTGCAAATGCACCAAACGGCTTGGCAGACATGTTATCTCCCTTTTGGGGGTCCTTGTTTATTACATTATTATTGTCAAAATCAACATGACCAATCATACTGTATCTCTCTTTATTTTTCCTTGGCCATCTCTCTGACATATCTTCCAATGTTTGATCATCCAGCATAAAACCTGAATTTGTCTTCGGTTTAAAGATGAATTTAGCTACCTCTTTCGTGTTGCCATTGTTTTCATCAGTATCTTCATTTGATTTTTGGTCATCTGTTTCATTTTCTTCTATTTCAGCATCCGAAACTAATACAGTTATAACAATAGGCTTACTCTCTTGATATACACTCTTTTTTACGATTCTTTGAACCTGTTGAAAAGGAATCCTTCTATTTCTACGTGTTGATAATCGGAAAGCCAGCAAAGCGTCATCATCTTCATATTTATATAAGAATTTTTTACCTTGAACAAACCTACCGTTAACAAGCCAAAAATAATTATCAGGCGCATAAGGCATCGTGAAATTTATAGTTTGAAGTTCTTCTTTTTTCGAATACGGATAATCATATTCAAATTCAAACTCCTCAGGAATAGCATCCTGAATTTTATCCTGAATTTCTTTTGCATTATGAAGTTGGAAGACGTATCGTTTAGTCAATGTTGGCTCAGTGTATTCAGCAGCAATATCACTACCACTACTTGCTTTCCACTTGCCATCCAAGTAGAAACTTACGTCACAATAAATTTTCACATTTTGAAAATCCGTCTCCTGACATATAAACTCAATCGTAGATACATCCATACCGTATCCACCTAATCCGGAAGTATTATTTCCCTTCCAAATATTATCTCTAATCCTTTTTGACCAAACTAATCCACCGTTTTGTTCTTTCACAAAATAATCTTCGGTTACATGAGATATTTTTTCACTAGCAACCCCTGACCAGTCTCCACCTTGCAACGTAGCGATAGATCTATCTATTGTTACTTGTTTATGTTTTAACTGAACATTATGATTTGTTATTGGCTTACCATTTTTATCTACCACATACCAATGCACAAACCAATTATATCGTTCATCATCCCCACCACGTATATTATTTCTTAACTCAGGAATAAACAATTCTCGCTCTTTACCTGACACAACATAAACCACTTTTTCTTCATGGAACACACTATCATGCCCTATATGCATAAATGAACCATCGTCTAATTCCACTTGACTATTACAGTCCAATAAAGTAATCTTTGGTCTTTTAGACTCGTCTGTCACCGGACCCTTCTGCCCCCACACAGCCATTCCCCCCGTCATCAGCAAGGTAAATGACAAAACCAGCATCCGAAGCCACCTGTCATATTTTATTTTATTTCGTTTCATCGTATTCTAATTTAGTTATAACATCTGTTATTTTTATCTTTTGAACTGCTTATCGAGTAACCCTTCATTTACTCGACAAGCAGACGTACGCCTGTTCGATGAACAGGAGCCCATCTGTTCGATAAGCAGACGCCCGCCTGTTCAACGAGCAGACGGACTCATGTTGAATATTTCCGCAAATTTCAGCGTAACTGGAAAAACAGATACCACCTGACCGTTACTTGTTGCTTTCAACTTAAAGCTAAGGCTCTTTCCATTATCAGCATATCCAACCATACAACCCTTTATCGTCTTACCTGTTAATTCTAACTGTTCTATTAACAAATCAGAATTTTCAACATCTATGATTGACCATTGGATATCATTCGGTACAGTCAATTGATTTTCCGGCGATTTCAACATTCCGATTTCAAGAGTAAACGGACCGCCACCATACAACGTACCGCTCAAACCTTCCATCACATTCGACGTTATCACTGGATAACCACCGATCGGCGGATTTTCACCTTCTAACTTCAAAGTCAACGTGTAACCACAAACCCACAGATTCAGATTCCAGATATGATTACGTTTAACTTCCGTGTTTTTAGTATTTCTTGTTCCACTATGCATATCGACAGCATGAAATAGCGTTGTCCCCTTACTTGTCGTGTTAAAATCAAGCAGGAAACCTTTTGCCTGAGCAGTCTCAAAAACATACATCCAGTCGGAGGTGTATTCTTCCGGCTTATTCCCCATCGGTTGCAGCGTTTTTGTCTCCGCAGGTAAAAAACTCACATCACTTTTTTCAGACCAATCCTTGATAGATCCCCCAAACAAAAGCGTTCTATTATTAAAAGAACCCAATATAAGGTCATCCAACTGCAACTCGTGACTTGTGGCATTAGCCACCTTCACCTGCAAACGACTCACTAAACGGGTAAGTTCGATTCTTTTCTTTACCGAAGAAGAAACCTCCCACGTTTCAGCGTAACTCATCGGAAGATAAACTCCATTCCCCGGGTTAAAACCACCTTCAGGCCAGGAGACATCTTCCGGTAGCTTCGGCATCTCGTCACCCTCTTTTGCCTCGATAGCAGCTTTCAGCGTCTCATTCTTCAGCGACTCCCAATTGGCTAAGGCATAGATTCGTTTCGTTCCTTTGGGCAACCGGAACTCTTCGGAACTCCAACTTGTCAGTTCACCCTCTTTAGCCTTCTCATCATTCGTTAAATCGGGCAAAAACTTCTTCTCAATCTTTTGGGTAGAATTATTGACAATCAGCACGACCAGTGAATGAATCTGTTCACCCGGCAAAGCATTCTTGTCTTCTCTTTCTACCTCCTCACCTTCGTCAGCTTTCGTTTGCAACGAGGGCGCAACATCCGCTATGCCCACTTGCAAATCCACCTCCACTATTTCGGGAAGGTCCAGGTCGCCGGAGCCACCCTTCTCACCACTCACACAACCGAAGGCGAGAAAAGCAAGCAGGCAGACAACCGCTGACAGGTTCCTATATGGATTCAATCGACCTTTCATAATGTCATCTCCTCATTTCCAAGTGTCAAGTCTTCCAAACGAACAATCCAGTCATCAACGATCACTTCAAGACAATGTGCCCGTCCGCCGACGATGTCGACGTATGCGGTGATCACATATTCGTCTTGCCGATCCAAATACTCCTGTCCCGGTAGTTTATGAGATGCTATCTGTGTCAATTTCAGGAGCTCCGTGAGACTGACGTTGATAAACGGCGTCTTCTCACTCGCATAACGGATACGAAGCGTACCGGTAGTGTTGTCGATCAGACGAAGTGTATTCAATTCCGTACAAACAGCCTCATACTTAATCGTTTCGTTACCGGAGGCTTTCACTTCCTCTACCTGTTGCAAATAAGGCAACCAGGTGATTCGTGTAGGAGAGACCGGTTCATTGTGCGCATCAAGATCGCCGTTTGTGGTAGTAACAGCAAAGTCGAATGCATCCGACGTCAGTTTCGTTCCCCGGTTGGCATCGATCAGTATGAAACGTATCTTATTGGTATTCTTTACCAATGGGAACTCGGTATCGGTAGTACCTCCGATAGGTATCGTATATTCCAATTCCCCTTGAAAAAGACCGGACAATTCGCGATCGACACGATTTTCCACCATTTGTACCGACATACGGAAGTCATCGATAGAAGAACCGGGGGCCGGTTCCGTCCACGTATAATCCTGAGCATTCAAACCGGCCCAAGCCAACAGGCGGTAATCGCCCGGGGCAAGTTCGCTCAGATCCACTTCGTTCTTTTTTAACTCTTCCCCCTCGATCAGGCGAGATGAAAGAAACTTGCCATCAGCACTATAAATATACAAACGAACATTTTTTGTAACCTCCTGATTCTCCATTTCATAGGCAAATGCATCGGCATGTTTGATATTATGCCGGTAAACAAAACGGAGTGTATGCCGGCAAAGAGGTAGTTCGTCATGGATATAATCGCATGAAGCCAACCCGGCCAGGCACAACAGTACCAGTACCGGGAAAAAGATATATTTTGTTGTTATTGATTTCATCGTTTTTTTATTTTAACGGTTAGAAATAAAACGTTTCAGGGTCGATTATCAACCAAGGTTTCACAACCACCTCGATCTGGATAAGCGGATCGATATCCGGGTCATCAGGATCATCCGGGCCGGGTGGCGTTGGTGGATTATCCGGATCATCAGGCCCTGGAGGCGTCGGTGGGTTATCCGGATCGTCCGGGCCGGGAGGTGTAGGAGGATTGTCCGGGTCATCCGGACCGGGAGGTGTAGGATCGACAGGTTCCGGATCGAACGGCGGTTCGTATGGGATATCACGTCCCAGGCCATAAATGTCACTAAGACGCAATTTGTAAACATTATTACGCACAATCGCATATTCCATAATCCCTTTTGATGGATCATTGTTGTTAGAATGACGAATCCAGTGAGTATAATAGCAAACTCCGTCAGCATACGTATGTAGTCCGTAACGCGCCAACAATCGGCGAGTGTCCTTGCCATTCAGATTAATAATGGATGTACCGTTCGTACCCAACGAGTACCCAAAGGTGACATACATATAATTATTCCAGGACAACTGGTAGGCTTCTGCTTCGGTCAAACGGTCGGTTGCCGTCTTGCCTTTTGCCTTCTGAGTAAGAAAACGACGGTAACCCACCGGATCGTTTACCTTTAACTCCTTCGTCAACTTCTCGACATCTCCCCAAGTCTTACCTGCAAAATCATAGCCGACCACATTCGTGCCGTTACCTGTAAATGCGGCCATAACAGCTTCCGCCGAGTTGTATATAACGCCTTTGTATGCAAAGAACGTGAACGGTGCACCATCCAAGCCCGTCCGTTCGATCGCTTTACCGGAAACCGGATCATAAACAATACATTTCTTAGGTCCATAAGAAGCTTTAAATACGACTCCCGTATTGATGTAAGGCGATTGTTCCGCCTTAGCCACCGTATTTTCTTTCGTGTAACCCACACGGTACCAGTCTCCCACACGTTCACCCAAACCGGGAGCAAATTTCCAGTTGGATACCGATGTACCGTAGCTCGTAAAATAGTTTTCATAAAGCGAAGCAAGCGGTTGTCCGGAACCGGAAGGCTGTTCCGGATTAAAAACGCGACGATCCACATTGGCCAGCGTCTTCTTGCGACTCCACGGATCCAGCACGTAGTTGGTCTGGTGATCGCCCCATTCAGGCAATTCCAAGCCGAGGTATTCAAGCGTACTTTCCGCACCGTACGAACCGTCCGATGCCGCCCCTATCACTCGTTTGAGCATATAGGAACCGGCATCCAGCTTGTTCACGATCAAGGCTCCGGTAATGGAAACCTGGGCCTCGCCGGCTGTCTTGTCCGTCACATCATAATATTTGTGTACCAATTGATAATCGATGCGTGCCGCATGACGTTCCACCTCGACTGTGGCAGAAGCCGGATTATCGATCGTATTCTCACCACAGATATACACTTGTGTGTCCAAATGACCATCCGAAGCCATCACAAAACGAGAATATTTTCCTCCATTCTCCGTCCAGGCACGCTTTTGCAAATAGTCACGCACACCGCCGAGCGTCATTCCCTGAAGCTGCGAACGTATGTTGCCGGTGTTGGTAATGACCAACAAGTCATACCAACCACCCGGAAGCCCCACTAATACTGGTTCGGTGCGATTATCACCCTCCATGGCGTCACGATCCAGATACATAATTTTATCTATCGGGGTCGAGGCAGGAGAATTCACACCGTCTGTCCCTTGATAAAAGAGCAGCATCAGATCGTCGATGCGCGTCTCGTAGTCCTGTCCCGGCTCATAGCCGTCACCATTCTCGCCACCGGTGGGGTTTGAACGGGTTAAGTGTTTGGCTTCCGGACTACTGATAGTCAGACGAAGGTAGTTTTCCACCACCACATCCTCCTCCCCGTCATCACGGTTCAAATGAACTTCGTCAGTACAGCCAACCTGCATAAAACAGGTTGCCATACAGACGTATAAAAGATATTTATAGGCTATGTTCATAATCAATCATTTTTTGACGTTTTTCATTCTTCACGTTTTGCTTTGATCTGTTCGAGGTTTGCCTGGGCTGCTTTTCCTGTCACCGGACTATTCTGCAACGTATTCAAGATCTTTTCCGCACCGTCCAGATCGCCGCGAAGCATCAGAATAGATGCACGTGCCAACTGTTTCTCATCTCCTTCGGCTGCTTTCTGAAGGTAACGTTCCGCTTGATCCAACTGGCCTCTTTGAATAGCTGTGTTGGCGGCATTCAGGTTCGATACCGGATCTTCCGGGAACATGCGGACAGCAATTTCGAACACTTCGTTATATTTCTCACTTCCAGCCTCATAACTTTGAGCCACCATAAACATTTCATTCAGACTCAACTGCTTTGGATCAGTATAGATAAGCGACCGGGCTTCTTCGGCTGTGAAATTGCGGATGTTATACTTCACCACATAGTCCGAATGGCGTAACGCAGGATAAACATCCCTGAGCAAAATTTTATAAGAGTTACCACCATTCAAGACTTTCAACTTCTGCTCCTTCTTATCGAGGTCGCGTGGTTCCTGATCACGAATAATAGCCAGCAACTCAGCTTTGTCCGGTAAATTCATTTCTTCCAGACGCTTTTCCAATCCTTCCCAGTCTTCCGGTTCGAAATCTACACTGAATGTAGCATGCTCGAAACGATAAAGACTTTTCACATAATCGCGTAAGGCCTTGGCACGATTTTCTGCTAAATATGTATTATTGGCGTATGAGCCTTCGGGAGAAGCAAAACCTTTGATCCACACTTCCGTGATGGTAGCATACGGATCGTCTTTCACGGACTCGACCGTCGCACGGATAGCTGCCAGCTCACGCGGATTGTTTCGGTAGTCGGGATAAATCGTTATTTTGTTAACCGGGAAATCCAAGAACGCTTTTCCCTCAATCGAACGCGCCTTGACCGCCTCAGCTTCAGGTGTACGATAGGCGAGCAACGGTCTCAAAACAACCGGTTCAGACATATTTATCGGAAAGAGTGGCAAACGGTCGTTCTGCAACGCTTCCCAACCACAACCGCAGAGGTCGGTTACGAGAGCCACTTCCGACTTCTTCATCCAAGGCGCCATTGGTGTGCGAGTGGTGTATTCGAAGAATTGTTCCTCACCATTATTACGACGCAGTTCATATTCCCCGTGTGTCGAATAAGTACGCCCTGTGCGGTCGTACAAAATATGACGATCGCGACCATTGAGAATAACCGGTGTCAAAGGGCGGATACTATCCCCCGAAACAACCACCGGTGTGCATACCAGACTACGGTCAGCAGGAACCTTCACTTTACCAAAATCGAACGTCATACCAATAATCAACGCATTGTCCGATTTCTCTACAATCTTATCCTTTACTTTAATCTCCTGTGCCTGCAAAGCAGTTGCCGCCAGCAGACTCGTTACTATAAGTATATGTTTGTTCATTTTCATAAGGCGGCGAAAATTAAAATTGATAAATCAGGTTAATTGCAGCCTGTGTTGGACCGAAATAATGTTTCTTGACGTATTCCTGACGACGACCGCAGTTTGTACAGGGGTATTTCTCCGATTCGAGATAGAGATATCCCACACCGACCGTCGCTTCCAGATTCCAATGCTTGGAAAGCAACCATGAATAACCGTAGCTAACTCCTACTCCTGCTCCCCAACCTTGATGGCGCTCATTCTCGGTACCCAGTATTTTGATGTCCGATACATTATATAATATGTAAGGGACATGCAGACCGATGAAATGTTTGTAGGAAGTTTCACAAAACCAATAACGCAACTCCGGATGGAGTCGCCAATGCTTAAGAGATTTACCATAACTACCATCCTCTTTCTTTCCGTCGAACGGATTCAGACCGGTTTCTATATCCAATGACCAATGACGCGCCAGACGGAATTCAATTCCGGCATTGAAAGTTGCCATCGCTCCCCAATACGGAATATTCGTTTTCAGACCGACGACTGATCCTTTCTGACCACTCAATCTATCCTGTGCATAAAACGACAATGGAATCACAAACAGGAAGATCATGATAACAAGTTTTCTCATCATACTTTTTGTTTTTAGTTATTTTGTTTTATTCGTTTATTATCCTCTTCACATCGCTATCAATCTATTCATTTCATTCATATCCAAACTACATGCATTAGGGTTACATGTAAATTAAGTAAATAAAATATATATAATTTTTTGCTGTGCATACAGCAAAAAACCCTCATGAGGGTTACTGGATTTATCCATCAATACTAATTTTTCGAAAACTTCGCCTTAAAATTATAAATTATAAAAAGCAATTATTCCAAATACCATCAATTTCAAGACATATGGTATTATAATAGAGAAATTTGTTCCTTCATTAGTTCACAAAGGCAATAGACACAATCCTCATAAAAGAAGAATTATAATGTATTTACCTTATATCCACTTTTCAATGAAATGTAACTGAAATTAAATAAATTCCTGTACTTTTGCTTTGTAAAAAGAGTAAAGATGCTGAGTAAGTCTAAAATAAAACAGATCCGTTCACTGGAATTAAAGAAGTTTCGCAACGAGTTAAATGCATTTGTTGCCGAAGGAAATAAGTTGGTGGCAGACATGTTACATGCATTCGAATGCGACCTGCTGATAGCCAAACCGTCATGGATGGCAACACAAGGCGACATTCCCGCTAAGGAGTTGCTGGAAGCTGATGATGACGATATACGGAAAGCCAGTTTCCTGAAAAACCCGCAGGATGTACTGGCCGTCTTCAAACGTCCGACCTGGTCATTGGATGATGCCGACCCCAAAAAACAGTTAATCCTTGCCCTCGACGGGATACAAGACCCCGGCAATCTCGGTACGATCATACGGCTGGCCGACTGGTTCGGCATCGAACATATTATTTGTAGCCAGGACACCGCCGACGTATTCAGTCCCAAAACGGTACAAGCCACTATGGGGGCTCTCGTTCATGTAAAAGTACATTATACGGATTTGCACGACTACCTGAAAAAACAGGCAGAACAACAAATCCCGTTATACGGAACGTTTCTTGACGGAGAAAATATGTACGCGAAAGAATTATCGGAAACAGGTATCATCATCATGGGAAATGAAGGAAACGGTATCCGCCCCGAGATAGAAACGCTTGTCAATGAAAAATTATACATACCTAATTATCCACAGGACAGGGAAACATCAGAGTCGCTGAACGTAGCAATCGCCACTGCTGTAGTCTGCGCCGAGTTCAGGCGTCGTCGGGGAAATGCTGGGTAAATGACAGACTTGTACCAGAGAGTCTATGGTTACTGAATCCGTAACAGCCAGCCATTCCGCTAAAGAAGAAACTCCAACCGGAGGAAAAGTAATATCTGACGGTACCGGCAATAAAGTACCGTCATAAAATTCTGTATTCGCAATTTCCTGTACCAGGGGATACACACCGGTCAAACGTCCCTCCGCATCCAACTCAAGATAATGCATACGGTACCATTTACGCCAATATATATAATGCGAAGCAATCCTGCGCATATTTTGATCTAATTCTTTATAGAGTCCTTACGTGCAACTTGTATGGAGTCCTTTTCCGGTAACCGACCGTAGTTATACCGCATCAGGCTCAAACTATCCACATAAATTTTGAAATAAGAGGTGGAATCATCCTTTCCGTTCAGGCGGATAAAACCATACACGCTCTTTACCTGTTTGGTAGGCAAAGTCCTTAACGTTGTTTCATGATAACCGTCGCGAAGAATTTTGTCGTTTACGGTAATAATCGTATCTCCCTGATTGGCACTCAGACGGATCTCCGGACGATTCTTCATCGCATCGTTCAATCCCCAGACACGCATTCCCAATACAAACGTACTGCCGGACGGATAGTTGGTTTCCGGTTTAATATCGACCGCTATCCCGTTAAACAGGGCATTCGGTTCTAAGGTAAGATAAGTAAGACGCGGCCAGATATCTACCGAATCCTGTTTAGATACAGGGGCGGCATTTGCCTGCACATCTCCCAGCGCCTTTTGCCGTTCATTCAGTTCGGCCAGTACCAAGTCGTAGACCTGCATGTACACATCCAGGTTACGCCCATACCAGACCAGCGAACTGTCATAAACAGCCTGTTCTATTTTATGCTTGCGGAATACAGACTGGTAAAGCGCTTCTTTCTCAGCATCGTCGCTATACTTTTTATAATCCGTGCTGATCATAGCTTCAGCCAGTTGCATATCAATCAGGACAGCCTTCATTTCCTTTTCCGACAAAATGCCATCGGGCACCTTACTACAGGAAACCAACAAAGCTGCCGTCAACAATGCGACACCATATCTGCGCAATTTATTCCGCATTTATTTATTACTTTCTTTTTCTTTAGAGAGACTGGCCGACAAGGTATGCCGGTAAAATATCAATAATAAGAAAACACCTACGCAGATTGCTGAATCCGCCAGGTTGAAGATAGGACGGAAAAAGACGAACTCCTCCCCTCCCCAAATAGGAAGCCAGTCAGGCAATACCGTCTGAATCAACGGGAAATAAAACATATCCACTACTTTCCCGTGCAGCCATCCCGCATATCCTCCGCCCGCAGGCATAAAAGACGCGATCTGACCGAAACTATGATCAAATACCACTCCATAAAATACGGAGTCGATAATATTACCGATTGCTCCTGCAAATATCAACGAGACACAAGCAATAAAACCGAAATTATATTTGTCCTTTACAAGCTTATACAGGTAATAACCGATAAAGCCGACCGCCACAATACGGAATATCGACAAAAACAACTTACCTATTACTTCTATACCGAAAGCCATTCCCGGATTCTCGGTAAAATAGAGATAAAACCACGGGGTAATCTCTATACTCTCATGCAACTGCATGTGTGTCTTGATCCAAATTTTGAGAGCCTGGTCAAGAATAAGGAGCAGCATTATAATCAACACTGCTCCCCAACCTTTAGAAAATTTCATTTATCTCTTACCTCCTTGTTTTGCTTCGATACTCAAAGTAGCATGAGGAACGGCACGCAGTCTTTCTTTCGGGATCAGTTTACCCGTTTCACGACAAATGCCATACGTTTTATTTTCTATACGGATCAAAGCAGCCTGTAAGTTCTGTATGAACTTCATCTGGCGTTGTGCCAAACGTCCGGCCTCTTCCTTCGACAAAGTTGCGGCACCTTCTTCCAACACCTTAAATGTTGGTGATGTATCAGCCACATCGTTCCCATCAGAATTGGTTACACCCGATCTCAACAACTCGTAATCCTTCTTGGCTACCTCCAACTTCTCTAAAATAATGGCGCGGAACTCCTCGAGTTCAGCATCCGAATATCTTGTCTTTTCTGCCATGGTTCATTTAATTTTAGGTTCCACAATTCATAATATATATCAGGCGACCAAGTCGCAGTCCAAATATACGATAATATTTATATGCGGCAAGGGACGCCTTTCTTTTTTATAGAAAAAATCACTCTTTTTCGATTCGTACCGACAGATTGAAATCTTCGAAATCAAGGACGGTCGCATCGCTTATGGCATGTTCTGTTATTTCAACAGATACAGCCAGCACTTGGTTCGCAATGTACTCATTAAATTCCTTAATTGCGTCATCCATTTCATCGGTCGAAAGAATAGTCACATTGATTTTATCCGTTATATCATAACCGTTGCTCTTACGCAAGTTCTGGATACGGTTCACCAATTCGCGTGCCAAACCTTCCTTACGCAGGCTTTCAGTGACTGTGATATCAAGAGCTACGGTCAGACGGCCTTCATTGGCAACCAACCAGCCCGGGATATCTTCCGAGATAATTTCAACATCCGTACGTTCGATAGTTGCATCCTGTCCTTCCACATTCAACGTGAATGTTCCGGCAGCTTCGAAAGCAAGGATATCCTCCTGGCTCATGCTTTGGATAGCGGCAGCCAGGCTCTTCATGATCTTACCGTAACGCGGGCCTAACTTCTTAAAGTCCGGCTTGATACGTTTTACCAGGATTCCGGCAGCGTTATCGACAAACTTCAGTTCCTTCACATTCACTTCGTTCAGGATCAGGTTCTTCACTGCTTCGATACTTTCCTGCTGATGGGCATCCATAACCGGCACCATAATGGTCTGGAGCGGCTGACGAACTTTGATATTCACTTTACGACGCAAAGCCAGCACCATGGACGAAACATCCTGCGCCATCTTCATACGTTCTTCCAGATCCTTATCGATCAATGCTTCATCATATTTCGGGAAATCGGATAAGTGGACAGACTCAACCGTCTCACGTCCGGTTACGGCAATCAGGTCGCAGAACAACTGATCGGCATAGAACGGAGCAATCGGAGCCATCAACTTGGCTATCGTTTCCAGACAAGTATATAAAGTCTGGTAAGCCGACAACTTATCGGTTGTCATACCACCACCCCAGAAACGGCGGCGGTTCAGACGTACATACCAGTTACTCAGGTTATCGTTTACAAATTCAGAGATAGCACGTCCCGCACGGGTCGGTTCGTAGGTATCATAGAAACCGTCCACATCTTTCACCAATGTATTCAGCAAAGAAAGAATCCAGCGGTCGATCTCCGGGCGTTCGTTCAGAGGAACATCCGGTTCCGAATAATCGAAGCCATCCACATTTGCATAAAGTGAGAAGAATGAATAGGTATTATATAATGTACCGAAGAACTTACGGCGCACTTCATCCATTCCGTCGATATCGAACTTGATGTTATCCCAAGGAGATGCATTCGTAATCATATACCAACGCAACGGGTCGGAACCATATTGTTCGATCGTAGAGAACGGATCGACCGCATTTCCCAATCGTTTGGACATCTTATTTCCATTTTTGTCCAGTACCAGACCGTTGGAAACAACCGCTTTGTAAGCCACGCTGTCGAATACCATCGTAGCCAGCGCATGCAGGGTAAAGAACCAACCGCGTGTCTGATCGACACCTTCCGCGATAAAGTCGGCCGGATAAACCGTACGGTTATCCAGTATTTCCTTATTCTCGAACGGATAATGGATCTGAGCATACGGCATCGCACCCGAATCGAACCAAACGTCGATCAGGTCTGTCTCACGTTTCATCGGCTTACCGCTTTCAGAAACAAGGATCACCTCATCCACATACGGACGGTGCAAGTCGATCTTTTCGTAATTATCCTTATTATATTCACCCGGATTGAATCCTTTATCCTTATAAGGATTGCTTTCCATGAATCCGGCTTTAACAGCCTTTTCTATTTCGTTGTACAGTTCTTCAACCGAACCGATACATTTTTCTTCCGTTCCGTCTTCCGTACGCCAGATTGGTAACGGTGTACCCCAATAACGGCTACGGCTCAGGTTCCAGTCCTGCAGGTTTTCCAACCATTTACCGAAACGTCCCGTACCGGTGCTCTGCGGCTTCCAGTTGATCGTATTATTCAGTTCGATCATACGGTCGCGGCAAGCAGTAGTGCGGATAAACCAGCTATCCAGCGGATAGTATAATACCGGTTTGTCGGTACGCCAGCAGTGCGGGTAATTGTGTACATGCTTTTCGATGCGGAACACGCGGTTCTGCACTTTCAGCATCATACATATTTCGATATCCAATGTTTCGTCTTTATCGGTTTTCTCCGGATCGTACGCATTCTTTACGAACTTACCCTGGAACGGATCATAGTCGGCTGCATTCATACGGGTCTGTACGAATTCCGGATCCAGATCTTCCAGCAGATAGAACTTACCGGTCATATCCACCATCGGACGTCTGTTGCCATCCTTGTCGATCATCATCAACGGAGGAACGCCAGCTGCCTTAGCCACACGGTCGTCATCCGCACCGAAAGTCGGAGCGATATGTACGATACCCGTACCGTCTTCGGTTGTTACATAATCACCCGTAATTACACGGAAAGCACCTTCGCCCGGATTTACCCAGGGAATCAGCTGTTCATAATGCATGCCAGCCAATTCCGGTCCTTTCCATTCGCCAACCACCTTAAACGGAATCAGCTTATCTCCTATCTTATAATCAGACAGTTCCAGACCGGTAGCTTTCGGATTGAAATGTGCATCCATCAAATCCTTTGCCAACACGACAGTCATCGGCATACCAGTATACGGATTGTACGTCTGAACAGCCACGTAAGTGATATTCGGACCTACGCAAAGAGCCGTATTTGAAGGCAATGTCCACGGAGTAGTCGTCCATGCCAGGAAGAATGCATCACCGAACTGTGCCATTTCGGGCTTCGGATCGAGGATATGGAATTGAGCCGTACAGGTCGTATCCTTCACATCGCGGTAGCAACCCGGCTGGTTCAACTCATGCGAGCTAAGACCTGTTCCGGCTGCCGGCGAATACGGTTGGATCGTATATCCTTTGTACAGCAAACCTTTCTTATATAATTCTTTCAGCAGATACCACAGCGTTTCGATGTAACGGTTATCGTAGGTGATATACGGATTTTCCATATCCACCCAGTAGCCCATCTTGTTGGTGAGGTCTTCCCATTCTTTGGTAAACTTCATCACATCGCGGCGGCAAGCTGCATTATAGTCAGCGACAGAAATCTTCTTGCCGATATCTTCCTTGGTTATACCCATGGATTTCTCCACGCCCAACTCAACCGGCAGGCCGTGCGTATCCCATCCCGCCTTACGATTGACCAGGAATCCTTTCATGGTCTTGTAACGGCAGAAAATGTCCTTAATCGAACGGGCAATAACGTGGTGAATACCCGGCATACCATTTGCAGAAGGCGGTCCTTCGTAAAATACAAATGAGGGGTATCCTTCGCGGATTTCAAGACTCTTGTGGAAGATGTCTCCATCCTGCCACTTCTTCAGCACCTCTTTATTGACATTCGATAAGTCAAACTTAGAATATTCGGCAAATTTCTTACTCATTTCGCGTTATATTTATCTTTCTTCTAAAAATGCCGCAAAGTTAGTGATTTAATTCTAATTAGGCAATAAAGAAATTCGTAGAACCTGATTGGATTTTACAAAGCTAAGTAATCTCCCTTTCAAAAAAATATAACTATCTTTGACCTCATAAAAGGTAACTGCTATGAAATCGACAAATGAATACTTGACACTATTACGGCAATATATGGATTCCCATGCCGGTAAATATGGTATTGTCCGTATGGGGATTTTCGGCAGTGTTGCCCGTGGCGAGCAAACAGAAAATAGCGATGTGGATATTTGTTTTGAAGCCCCTGCACCCAATCTTCTCACATTAGCCCGCATCAAATTTGAGCTTGAAGCTTTGCTAGGATCCCGGGTCGACCTGGTAAGATTGCGTGATCGTATGGATGAGTATCTGAAACGAAATATCGAAAAGGAAGCTTTATATGTTTGACAAAAACAAATCAGAGGTCATACATCTAATAGACCGTATTGCAGAACAACTCGAAATCGTTTGCGAACGTTGCCGGAACGTTCAGTCTGTAAATGACTTTTTAGGATCAAATGAAGGAATGTCTTTACTTGACGGTGTTTGTATGAAACTTATTGCTGTAGGAGAAAGCATTAAAAATCTCGATAAACTAACAGATCGTCGTTTATTGGTAAATTACCCTCAGATACCTTGGCGTGAAGTTATGGGAATGAGAGATATTATAGTTCACCATTACTTTGAAATTGATGCTGATGTTATTTATGCAACAGTACGTGAGAGTGTGCCGGAATTACTAAACATCATCAACATTATCAAAAAAGATATTGAAGCTGAATAAATAGAAAGAAAATAATCTTAATAGTTTTATTATGAATTTTGAGAAAGTTTTAGAAAGTTTGTACAGTTCAGATGATGCACTTATATGTGACACATTAAATGAAGGTTTACATGTCAGCCAATGTGTAGAAGCAGATGATGCTGTTAGTACAGGCTTTCAATGTAAAACCCATAAGGGTACTATTTTTAATGTATGGTATCTCATTTCTCAACAAAAAGTTTGTTATGTAAAATCTTTATCTCCAAAAAGGCAAATAATTGGAGTTTCTTGTAAATATAATCCGAATTTAAGGTCGAAAAACAATTATAATTACTATAATACAGGATTTTACAGACCCCAAAAGGATCACCACACATGGTATGACTCTTATGATATTGAATCAACTCTATTTAATCAAGTAATAATAAAAGAGATAAATAAGGATGATAATAAAAATACAATTAGTCTCACTACAGAAAGTTATATAAATAGATCTTCTTTTTTAATACTTAAAAATCATATAGAAATACTTGCCTATCCAATTTTTTCAACATATATTCCTGTATTATTTAAATCAGATGCATTTTCTCCCCGCTCCTATATGAAAGATAAACCATCTTACGAAAGAATTGATACCACATGGAACAACTATGGCGTAAGTTGCGAAAAATACAATGGTTATAATGGATGGAGTGATGATCTTATAGATGATGTTTTTGGAGGTATACCTGAAGCAACATGGAACGTGGATTAATATTAAGTAGAAAAAGCTTTGTAATTAGTCATATTTAAGAGTAAAAAACTCACTTTTATTATATCTTTGTAACACAGACACGTAATAGAAAGAAATATGCAACAAGCAACAACACATATTTCCCGAGCGATTGACGATAAACTCATGGAGTTTGTGGTTTTTGCCATCGAAAGTGCAGCACAAAAAACTGGTATTCCTGCCCCGGTCCTTTATAATCGATTAGAAAAGGTCGATCTCATCACCCGTTACCTTATTGAGGGATATGACGTGCTTCATACTCAAAGTCGGGAATACATTGCGGACACATTGATAGAAGCTCTGGATAATTGGGAAAGATATTATAAAGAAAAAGAGAAATAATCATGAAAGTCTTTCACGGAAGTACAGCGGAAATACAGTATCCTTTGGCCAATATCGGAAGAGAGAATCTTGATTTCGGAAAAGGATTTTATGTTACAAACATTTATAATCAGGCAGAACGATGGGCTTCTGTTATGATGTTACGTCGCCCCGGTACTATTGCAACAATTAATATATACGAATTAAATATTGAAAAAATATCTTCTGCAAATTATAGATCATTGCATTTTGATGGATATGGCAATGACTGGCTTGACTTTATCGTTGATAGCCGGCGAGGGAAAAAACCTTGGTTAGGATATGATTTAATAGAAGGAGGTGTAGCTAACGACCGGATATTTGATACAATAGAAAATTATATTGAAGGACAAATTACAAAAGAAGTGGCATTAGGACGTCTGCAATACGAGCAACCGAATAACCAAATTTGTTTGCTAAACCAACAACTTATAGACGAATGCCTTTCTTTTGAACAATCGATAACACTTAAATAAACAAACTATGATAGATGTTTTAGTATGGAATAAATACAGTCGGATTGTGATGCAACTAGCTAAACAACTAAAAGTTTCTCCCGTAAAAGCATTGCATCTATTCTATAATAGTAATATATATGCTCTCTTACTTAATAAAGAATATCCTTTAATAACGATGAGCGATGCATATATTACCGATGAAATCATAATCGAATTGCAGCAACAACAAACTTGAGAGTCTCAATTTGCTCGTATACAATTGATCTTTCCTTGACTAAATAGGAGAAAGATCAAGAATAATATTTACCTTTGTATCGGATTTATAAACTATAAACAATTATTACGATGGCCAAACCGATAAAAGAGACTCCAATCATATTTGGAGAAGACGCAAAGCGTTTTAATCAATCCATTAAGGATGTGAAACCAGCTTCTGACGATGAAAAAAGACGTATAAAGGAAGCTTACGAGAATATAAAGAAAATAGCAACCTTTATGATGTGAACATGAAATTAGCAAAGTTAGAAGAATTAGAAAAGATAAAACCGTTTGATTGCGGCGACGCGGATTTCTAACAAGTTTCACAAAACTTTCTCCGCATACTCCTTAATCTTCGATTCACAAATCCGTTTTGTTATATCCCTTAACAATTCTACTTTCGGAGTTAGTTGATCGATATCCTCTTTGGTCACAACAAAATGCGGATTGTACCGGGCATCCACATAAGCAGCCTTTAATAAAGTAAAAAGCCGTTTTTCTTCAAGTGTATCTTGTGGAAAAACTGTTGCCAAATCCTCTGAATACCTTTTAGTGGAAGATGATAGTTTGGAAAGATTATGTTGCTTATTATTTCGTAAAGTATATGTCAATCGAATTGCATAGTAATAATTCTCACAGGCTTGATGAAGATTAAATGAACAAAGTTTATAATTATTCATATTCTCGTAGATAAGCTTGGTAACTCCAAGAAAATCATTTGCGTAACTAAACTTCTCATCAAAATATTCCTGCGCCTGTTCCTTTATCTCTGCATAATTTAATTTCCGGCGGCGAGCCAGTTTGTATTTACCGCTATTATACAGAACAATACCTTCCTGTTTAATCTGTGTATAGAAATATCGCCCCTCCTCCAGGTACTTATTTACTATCTTAATATCATCATTGATAAACTGAACAGGAGTATCCCGGTCAAAATCCTTTCCGGCAAAAAATATATCTTCCACGTTATCCAGAATAGTATCAGCCTTTTTACTATTGATACCACTGGTTATCACATAGATATCATAATCGGATATTTTGACGGTAGGAATACCGCCATCTTCAATCCGTATGCTACGGCGTACATAATTTCCTCTTGCATAGCTACCATACAGAATAATAAACTCCGTCTGAGGTAATCTTTTCTGTATCTCATTAACCAGAAAGTTTAAATCTTCCTGCTTGTCTTTGGGTAAATAAGCTATCGAGTCTTTCATTATGCCTGTATTATTATGTACGATAATGTCTACAAAAGTACAAAAAGTTTACTGCCGTAACTAATCAAACTTACATACATTCATTTTTTCTGAAACTGCAATACAGTTATAAACCATCTGCTTGCTCTATGCCATATATGCCGAATAAATGTTTTCCCATTTTTTCCTTCATTTATTCATCTGCAAAGTTATAACACTAAAAATAAACGCCTTGCAGATGAACAAAATGAAGAATATCATCCGATCTCTTCTACATGATACAAATTTCCACGCAAAGCGTGGCGAGAAGGATAGTTATTTCGGCGCAGTAAACGACCAAAGCCATTGATCGTTGTGCTACTGAAACTAAGGCGGCTACGCTTACGGATATGTTGCATGATCTCAGCTACTGATAACCAATCGCCTCCATCTTACCGACTTCGAGAAGGACAAGACCATTGTAGGCTGCCATTTTCATCTCTCCGTTCTTCTTCCGGTATTCGGCACCAAAAACAATCCGGGGCAGTTTACTTGCCGCCGGACAAGGACAACCCGGAGGACACTCCTCCAGTTTTTCCCGGAATTCTTCTACTGCACGACCGGACGCACGGCCCTTCATCGTATCGACTAATTCACTAAGTGAAAAGGTTTTAACGGACTTACTTCCGTCTTTATACTGTGTTACATTCATTTGCTTGTGATCCAAGGTGTATTTTCTGCTTAAAGATAAGAAAAAAAACTATGGATAACAAGGCTTCTGTCGATTATTATTTATATCTTTAGTGCGTTATTCTTTCTTGTTTTTCAATTGTCATACGCTTATTCAACAGTAGTCTTACAAGCGTCCTACAGCAGTCGAACAAGCGTATGATAACTAACAAATAAGATATAAGAAAGCACTCCGGCATTACCGGATGCCTGGTTACACCTTAAAAAACAACTGATATGTGCGCAAGATATCGAATGGTTCGCAATCCGAACCCAACGGGAGATAAGAAAAAACAAGCGTTGCATCCGCGTGTAGTACCTTACGGAACAATCCGTACGAACGATCTGATAGAAGAGGCGGAAGCTCGCTCCGGAATGTCGGGAGCCGATCTAAAAGGGGCGTTGCGGGTCATTGCCGATGTGATGGCCAGCCGTCTGGATCAAGGATATAATGTCGAACTGGAGGAATTGGGCTTTTTCAGCGTCTCGCTTTCTTCGCGTCCGGTCATGGATAAGAAGGAGATCCGAAGCGAGTCGATCCACTTCAAGAATGTGAATTTCCGCTGTGGCAAATACCTGAAAAACAAACTAAAGACAATGGATCTGGAACGCATGCCGGAAGGAAAAGGTGTGTTGCCTCCTTTCGAAGAACGGGTCCACAGGCTGACGGAATACCTGGAAAAGCATCATTATATCACTTGTGGCGATTACCGGGAACTGACGGGTTGCTCCAAGTATCGTGCTTTAGAAGACCTGAAAAAACTGATCGATGAAGGTAAATTGGAGAAAAATGGGTATCGAAGCACCAGGGTTTATTCATTGCCTTCATCCGTAGAGGGTTGATAATAAGCAGATATTACTCACAGATGAACAAATGAAGGAATTATTCCGGAAAACTTATTTTGAATAGAAGAAGTAGAAATCATTCTATTTTGAGATGAATTCAGGACTATAGTATAATGCCCAACCAGGCAAAACTATAGTCCTTTTTTCAAAAAATACCACTTCACCGAGGAGTATGGGAAGTAGAAAAAGTAAACCACTCCAAATTCATTAAGTCTTCATCCTCTGTATCTGCCGGTTCAACCGCTTTAAAGACCAGTACCAACGCATGTTTTCCTGTAACCGGTTTAATTTTTGTTTCATGAACGGCATAAGCCACTTCACCCTCCATAGGAGTCAGATCACAGACTCCAAGCAACTCACCTTCCGGATCATCCAAACGAATTTCTATCTTTGCGGCCCTGTTCTTGCCCCATGTCTTACAAATAAAACGGTCGGCATCGGTACCGGTAAAGTCATAATATTTCCAATAAGCATGATCCCCGTCACGAATACCTGCCAAATACTCTACCGGAATATCGTTATCCGGCCTGCGTACGGATACCATCACATTGCCTGACAGCAGACAAGCCCTGGCTGCATCCATCCGATAGAACGGAGAGATGGGACCGCCGATTCCCTGTGTAGTCATTTCTACTTCAGGTATCGTGCCGTCCGGATTAAAAGTGATAGGCTCCAGACAGGCTTTCCGCATAGTACCTGTTGCAGTTGCATGGGTAGGACGATGATAAGCGATATACCATTGTCCGTCGATTTCGGTGATGCAACCATGATTGTTCACCAGATTCCTGTCACTACCCCAATTATCGATAATGACCCCTCTGTATGTATAAGGACCTAACGGAGAAGTCGCTGTCGCATAATCCAACGTAGCGCAGTTAGACTCTCCATGCCGGGAATGGCTTCCATATACTAAATAATAGATGCCGTTTCTTTTGCGGACCGAGCTGCCTTCATTGAAAAAATGCGTTTTATAGGTCAGCAAACTGTCATGAACAGCTCCTTCTATGGAAAGCATATCCTTACTCAGCTTTGCCCCCCTGGCATGCCATTGTCCCCAAAACAAATAGGCCTGCCCGTCATCATCGATGAATACGGACGGGTCAATACCGCTTATCCCTTCCATTACCTTCCCATCCCTGAACGGACCATAAGGAGAAGAAGAAACGGCAACACCTTCATCTTCCCCACCTCCGGCCAGGCAATAATAGAGATAGTATTTTCCATCCCGGTAGATACAGTCGGGTGCAAACAAAAGCCTGTCGGTATAGTCGACCTGCTTCCCCACCCCTTCGGTGGCAAAGGAGAATTGCTCCACATGCCAGTTCACCAGATCGGAAGAAGAAAGCACATTATAAGAATGCGAACACCAGCTGTTACCGGGTTCGTCGCGCGAACCATAAATATAGACACGTCCGTCAGGCATTTGCCTTACTTCCGGATCGGCTATAAATACGCCCGGAGGTGCTATCGGATTCAATGCCCGATGGGTGGAGACAGGAAAGACATTTTCACCTTTATCGGCCAATGTCTTCTTTTCTCCTGGTTGACATCCGACCAGTAGTCCCACCATAAGCAGACAACCTGCCAAAGAATAGTAATTCATATAAAATCAACTGTTTTTCTAATTATGATTTAAGAAGAAGCTGTATCAAAACCCCATTTTGACACAGCCCTTCAATGTTTATTACGATGGAAAGATCCAGCTTAGTTCCATCCCGGATTTTGCGTCAACGAACCGTTGGTCAGGTCGATGTCTTTAGATGGTACCGGGAACAGGTAATGCTTGGAAGGATCGAATTTATATGTTTCCACATAGCGACGGGGAACACCATCCACAGTTACTGTCCTGTCGGTAGCACCGACACCGTCCAAACGCATAAAAGCACCATATACTTCGCCATTCATTCCCTCACCGGAGACTGCCACAGTCTTTTCAGCAACCTTCCAACGGCGAAGGTCAAAGAAACGCAGACCTTCATTTGCCAATTCCACACGGCGTTCGTTACGAACCAATGTCCGCAGTGCATCTTCCGATGTATAGTTGGCCGCCGTTACACGTCCGCCGCCACAACGATCACGCAATTGGTTGATAATACCGAAAATTTCAGAAGAAGCGGCAACCCCTTTCGTTTCGAGCAATGCTTCGGCATGCATCAACAATACATCTGCATAGCGGAAATAGATAACATCTACACCACCGTCCAGGATTTGGACCATGGCATGGTCGCTCCAGTCGCAATACTTCTTCCAGACATATCCGGTAGATGAAGGCTCTTTCGCATCATAACGTTGTCCCGGGATACTTTCTTCTGATTCCGGATCATAAAGTACCCATGTCATTGTTTTCGATTCACGAATCGTAGAAGTGGGATAGATAATAGATTGTGCCAGACGGGGGTCTCTATCTTTATAAGGATCTTTCGGATTATAAGTAGAACCATTTTCATGTATCAACCGGCCATCAGCCATCGGGTAAGCATCGATCAAACTTCCGGTAGGGGTAAGTGCACGAAGAGCATCTCCACCAGACATTTCTTTCAGGAAAAATGCTTGATTCAACCGGTTACCGGTTGTGATACTTCCACTCGTATGAGCATGTTCACGTGCCAGAATAATTTCGTCCGCATCTTCGGCATTCCCGTTGAACAAGTCGGCATAAGGTGTCTCACCGGCAGTGTTGAGCGAATATTTACCAATCAATTCCGATGTAACAGCCAGCAGGTTACTATAATCATTTTCCCATAAATAAGCACGTGCTTTCAGGGCCTTACATGCACCGGCCGTAACACGTCCTTTTCCGAGTGCCTTACCATCCAACTCCTTAATAGCCTGGTCGAGTTGACCGTGGGCAAACGCCAGCACTTCAGCCTTGGGCGTTCTGGTCTGAATTTTGGACTCTTCTTCTGTCAACACTTTTTCAACCAAAGGTACATCTCCGTACAGGGCGACTAAACGGATATAACTGTAAGCCAGGAAAAAGCGTATTTGTCCGGTAAGCGCCTCTTTTTCCGCAGTATCCAACTCTGTACATTTCTCTATGTTTTGCAGAAACTGACAGGTCATACGGATATTGGTATAGGCATAAGCCCAATTATTATTTACAACAGAAGTGGTTGTAAGATATGAACCGTTAGCAATCAATTTTATATTGGTATACCATCCCTCCCATGCCATGTGGGAATTATCAGACATCGCTTCATCGAAACAAGGATGCATTTCATATTCCAACGGGAAAGAGCGGGAATATACGTCTGCAACAAATGCACGGACATTACCGGGTGTCTGCCAAAAAGTTTCTTCCGGCAATTTATCTTCAGGAAGTGCGTCCAGCACGTCGTCACAAGAACAGAGTGCACATCCTACTAAAAAGACTATCGATAATAATTTATTCTTCATGATGATTTCAATTTTTAAAATGTAACATTAGCACCTATGCTATATACTCGTGAGTTCGGAAAAGAAGTGGTATTCAATCCGTTTTCCGGGTCAAAGACTCTATATTTTGTCAACGTGAACAGGTTGGAGCCGGAGAAATAAATCCGGGTCCTCTCTACCGGTGACTTTTCGCCGAACTTAAATGTATACCCTACCTGTAAGTTCTTCAAACGCAGATAAGAGGCATCCTGTACCCAATGCGACATATTGGCATAATTGAGGCGGTTGGCCATCGTCATACGCGGATAATATTTACCGGTAGTCGGGTTCGACGGGTCGAAAGAATCATAATAATGTTCTTCCATAGCCGTTTGAGAACCCAGCGGTTCGATAATGTCGCGTCCGAGGAAACCATCGACTTTACCTACTCCCTGGAACATGGCAGAGAAATCCAATGCCTTATAATTGAATCCCAGGTTCAGGCTGAAGGTATAACGGGGTATCTGGTTACCGATAATCTTTTTGTCGGCTTCCGTAATCTTTCCGTCTTTATCCAAATCCGCGATAATAATATCACCCATTGAGAAATTCGAGTTGTATGTCAACATCACATCTTTGTATTGTTCATATTTTTCCTGCGTGTCGGCAAGTCCCAGCGTTTGCCAACCGAACAGCGCATCGATCGGTTCGCCTTCGATACGGGTAGTCAGGCTGGATGTCGGTGACTTGTATCCGTGCATATCCAGAATTTTATTCCTTACGTCGGACAACATGAAATTAACGTTGTAACTGAAGTCGCTGTTTATCTGATCCTGCCAGTTGACAGTCAATTCCCATCCGCGGTTTCTCACCTTACCTGCATTCGAAATAGGCGGTGTGATACCCAACAGGCTGGGAGCTTCGAGGCTTAACAAAATATCATCCGTATCCCGGTTATACCAGTCGAACGTAAGACCTAAGCGATTATCGAGCACATTGACATCGAGACCGAAGTTCAGGTTCGTACTCGTTTCCCATGTGATAATGTTATTACCCATAACACTTTCCGTCATTAATGATTGTACAGTACCATCGAATAAATAAAAACGGGTACCGCCACCTACAACAGCATACGTAGACATACTCAGATAATTATCGATACTCTGGTTCCCCAGCTTACCCCACGATGCACGCAGTTTAAGGTTCTGCACAGCACTCTTAAGCGGACTGAAAAAAGATTCTTCAGATATTCTCCAGGCAGCCGAAAAAGAAGGGAACGTACCCCAACGATGTCCGCGGGCAAATTTGGAAGAACCGTCACGACGAACATTCGCTTCAAACAGGTAGCGATCTTTGTAAGAGTAATTCAATCTACCGAATACAGAAGTCAAGGCACTATAGGTCTTATTTCCTGTGGCCGTAGCTGTGGCGGCATCACCCGGATCGATCACTTCGAAATCATCGGTCGGGAAATCTTTTCGTGAAGCTGAGGTTGTATTATATCTGAACTGTTCGCGTGATGCTCCCAACAATACATTGATATCATGGTCGCCGAATTTTTTCATATAATTGGCCGTAGTACTTAAGGTCAGGTTACGGTTGCGATACCAGGTATCCGTCTTGGTATTACGAGCCACGAATATATTCTCGCTCTGTCCGGCCGGTTCGAAAGCATCGTAAATAACTTTCTTTTCAAACTTGTCCACATAAGATGTTTTACTTTCGTAGCCTAATACGCCCTTCAGGAACAATGAGTTCTCGAACAGTTTGATTTCAGGCGAAAGTAACAACGACAACTTATCCGTTTCATATCGTTGATAACCATATTCATCAGTCGTCATACGCACCGGATTCTTCGGTGTAGAGTGGAACGACCAGGTACCATCCGAATATTTAACCGGCATATTGGGGAATGAACGTGGTGCGTAATAATAGGCATAACCAAGTCCCGGACTCTCTTTGCTGACATCATTGATATAAGCAATGTTTGATTGAATAGTAAGCCAATCAGCCAGGTTAGCCGTCGTATTCAAACGAGTATTATAACGTTCGTATGACGACTCGATAATACCGTCCTGTTTTGCATACCCTACTGTTCCGACATACTGCACGCGGTCGTTACCTCCCGTAATAGAAATATCATGAGTATGTTGTAAAGCTGTATGTAACAGTTCATCGAACCAATCGGTATTCGCTTCATTATGATCGATATCTCCTGTACCATTCTTCATACGATCGATCTTATCCTGCGGGAATAGTAATGTCGTTCCGTCAGGCAATGCTTTGCCGTCGGCCAACATTGCACGGTTGTACAACTCCGCATACTGCCAACCTGTAGCCGATTTTGGCTGACGCGTAGCTTGTTGCCAACCGACATTTCCGTTATAATTCACTTGCACTTTACCTTCTTTTCCTTTTTTCGTTGTAATCAGAATTACCCCGTTGGCAGCACGTGAACCGTAGATAGCAGCCGAGGCCGCATCCTTCAGGACTGATATACTTTCGATATCGTTAGGTAAAACATCAGCAATGCTCATCGACATACCGTCTACCAATACGAGAGGACCTGCGTTTTTCCACGTTCCTACCCCACGTACAGTGATGGTCGGATTACTCGATCCGGGTTGTCCCGACGACTTCACAACCGTCAGACCGGGAACCAAACCAGCCAAAGCATCCTTCATGGTTACGATCGGTTGACGTTCCAGCTCTTCACTCTTAACAGATGATACCGAACCGGTAAGATTTATTTTCTTTTGTACGCCATAACCTACGACTACTATTTCATCCAATGCTTGCGAATCCTCTTTCAACACAACATCCAGATGATTCTTACCGCCCAAACGAAGTTCCTGAGGGACATAACCGATATAAGAAACCTGTATGACTGCATTTGCCGGCACTTCTAAAGCAAAATCACCATCGATACCGGTAATTGTTCCTATAGTCGTACCTTTTACAGACACATTCGCACCAATAACAGGTTCACCATGTTGGTCTTTGATAACACCTGTGACTTTTTTATCTTGATTAATTTGCTGAATTTCCTGCTTCTCTGTCGACAGGATTATCTTTCTATCCACTACTGAATAGCGCACATCCGTACCGGCAAACACTGTTTCCAACACTTTAAATATATCGCTTTTCTTAGCTACGACAGAGACTCTCCGATGCAGATCGACATGTTTGATATTGAAGAAGAAAGAGAAATCTGATTGTTCCTCGATCTCATCCAACACTTCTTTTACCGTTTGGTTCCGCATCTCCAGATTCACTGTAGCCTTCTGTGCATAGCTGTCTGTTGCTTGCGCCAAACCTATGGAACATAATAGTAAGAAGACTGATAACTTCATAACTCTCGGTATTTTATTTAAGATAAACCGCAGAAACTCTGCTACCCAAAACTGTTGGGTATTAAAATGTTTTTGCATAACTTTGTACTGATCTAATTAATAAAAGTGATTTACTACTGCTTGTCGCCAAACAAGCGTTTTAAATTAATTCTTTCCATCCGGTGAAATACGCCAATATTTCTCCGGATGTTTTTCTTTAGGGTGGTTTACTTTTCATGATCTTTTCAATTAGATTAATAAATTTCTATTCTCGCTCTCTCATTTGTCGTATTCTGGGTATCCAGATAACGCCATTTTATATTCGATGATATTTTAAATATTTCCAATATACGTTCCAGGCGCTGGTTTGTGAAAGTACCGTTGAAGGCTTCACTACGAAGGCGGTCATTGGATAACACGAAGTTTACATTAAAACGTTTCTCCAACATCCGCAATGCTTCCGGTAACGGAGTTGCCAGGAAAACGATCTTTCCGTCTTTCCAGGCAGTCTCTGTTTCACCGCTTGTCCGGAACAGCTTAACCTGAGAAGAGGTTGTATCATACAGCAGTTTTTGTCCGGGTTTCATCTCTACCGTAGCAAGTTTCTGATTCTTCTGATAAGCAAAGCGGACTTTCCCTTCCACCAACGTTGTGGAGATAAACGAATCTCTCTCGAATGCTTCCACATTAAAAGACGTTCCCAGGACTTCAATCTGCGTTTGACAAGGACCGGATACGATAAAACGATGTTCAGGATCTTTCTGTACTTCAAAGAATGCCTCTCCTTTTAGTTGAACATTTCTCTTTTCTCCACTGAAAGAAGAAGGATAGGTCAAAGAAGATTCTGAATTAAGATAAACTTTGGAACCGTCAGGAAGGTCGACAGTCGTCGTCATTCCCGGATTTGTTTTTATCTCGATCATCCGGGCAATCTCAGTCCGGGGAGTAATGTGCTCAATGCCCCAGATAATAAGAAGGGGAACAAAGAGAATAGCTGCCACCCGCTGTACCCAGGTAAACCAGTTTACGAGCGAACGTTCCTTACTCATTTTACGGTTGACGGAAGCCAAAGCCCTCTCTGTATTCACCTGCGATTCCATCCGCACCGTGCCCATTGCCTGATCGATGGCATACATTTGTTTGACAATCCGGTAATTATCTTCCGATTGCCCGATCCATTCCTCTACCATCCGGCATTCTTCTATCGTTGCCTCACCGGAACAATACCGGGGAAGAATCTCTTCTATCTTATCTATATTGAATGTTTCCATCTGCACTTTTATCCCTGTTTATATATTAGACAAGAGAACTACGACAGATTACTAAACGGGAATCCACTTTTTTTTGATATTTTTTTTCTACGACAAAAAACCTACCTTTGCAACCAGGGAGAAAGTGATATGAAAAATACCTCACAAGCGATAGATGATTCATTTCTGTTATCAGCCATGCAACATGGGGATAAAAAGGCTTATGGTACCTTATTCAGAAGATACTATCCGATGTTATGTACGTATGCAAATCGATTTGTTAGTCTGGAAGATGCCGAAGAGATCGTGCAGGATGTCATGTTATGGTTATGGGAAAATCGGGAAATACAAACCTTCAACACCTCCTTCTGCCAATACCTGTACAAGGCAGTCTACCACAGATGCATCAATCAACTTACCCGCCAACAGTCACAACTGCGGGCAGAAACGCGTTTCTACGAATATATGCTGGAAATGCTACAGGATACCGATTTCTATCAAACGGAAGAACTGAAAAAGCATATCATCGAGGCAATACATGCCTTACCGCCCAGTTACCGGGAGGCATTTGTAATGCATCGCTTTGAAAATAAAAGTTATAAAGAGATTGCCGAAATCCTGCAAGTTTCCACCCAGACGGTAAATTACCGTATCCAGCAAGCCTTAAAACAGTTACGGGTCAGTTTAAAAGATTATCTACCGATCATCTTCTTATTACTCCCCAAAAACCTGCTTTCTTAAAGGCTTACTGAATTGTAAGGTTAGATTTCAGAATCATTCACCGGCTTCCCGTAACTGTTCCGCCAGTTTATCCATATCTTCCGGGCTGGCTGCTTTCTTGAATTGCAACTCTCCCTTCTTATTGATAATAGCGCAATGAGGTATGTATAAGGCACCGTTATTTCCGAATGTATTGTAGATATCCATCTTGAAAAACTCATTAATAATAACGTGGTCACCCTTCAGATTATAATACCCGGCCATCTTCTTCCACAAAGCGGCATCGGTCGGACGGTCGATAGAAACATACAACAATACGATGTCATTCTCTTTCGCATATTGTTGCAAAGGTTTCACATGGGCAAAAGACTCACGACAAGGACCGCACCAGGTAGCCCAGATATCGATAAAAATAACTTTGCCGGCATATCGGTCGGTTATCTCTTTAAAGGAACGCACACTATCGGTGTTCAGTATATGAATGTCTTCGGGAAGCTCCTGGTTGTTGAATGCGATATTTTTCTGTATCGCTTTTTCCAATGCCGGAGTCAGCGTGCTACCCGGATGCAATTCTTTAAACTGTTCGTATAAAGCCGGTATCCCCGTTGAATAACTCTCGTTCGATGCATCTTCAAGGATCACGTTAGCCATGGCGACTTCCTGTACACGCCCTTTCAGATTGTTTTTATACCAGTCGAAAAGTTTCTGCTTGCCTTCATTCCGGTCTTTGGGCTGCTGTTTTGTTTTCATGTAAAGTTCTATACCGGCTACATTGGATATCACATCAGCAAATGCTTCGGAAAAGACATTCTCCGGCTGACTGATATCCGCATATGCCAACATTTCCGGATAGACGGCCTCCCACTCTTTCTTTGTTTCTTCCGTACCCTGATAGTTAATACCAAAATATTGGTTCATAAAGGCCAGCAATATCTGCATACGAACGTCTTGTACCGCCCTCTTTTTGAATACATCATCCACCCCTGTAATCTTTTGCTCTATTCCCGACGCATAATCCGTCAGTTTCTGATAGACGGAAGAGGCTACCGTATCCTTTGCTACCTGGAAAGCATCGCCTCTTCGTGCTCTCAAATTAAAGACTTCTTCCTGTAAACGGGAAAGTTCTTTTACTATTTCATTTTCTTTTACCAACGTATTTTCAATACTCAGGTTATTTTCGAGGGATGCGTCGATATTGAGTACATTCTTTCCCGGTTCAGCATAAATTGTCCCCAGGTATTTTTGTCCATAGATATAGAAAGATATCTTCTCATTTCCTTTAGACGGAAGAGTGATACGATACGTACTGTCGGCTTGCAGAAACAAGGTATCCCTTTGTGTCGCATTGTATATACCATCCATTGTCGGCCGATAAACGATCGTATTACCGGAAAGATTCGAAACTTTACCTTCAAGGGTTATCGATTCCGGCGAACACCCCGTTAATCCGAAGATAGCTATACCAGCCAATACACATCCCAGTCTTTGATTTTTCATCTTATTAGTTTTAGATATTTGCTAAATAATTGATATACGCAAAAGTAGAGAATTATTTTAATCCATATCTACCGTTAGGAATTAATTTGTTTCAGTTCTTATCAGAATTGAACTATTTGTTCCTCATTAATGGGGCTTTGCCCCATGCCGCAGGCTCTCTTTTGCCGTCAGTTTCAACTGACGGATAGATAATCTTTCCGGTTTTACCGGATTCCTCTGTGGGTTTCAACCCCTTTTCCAAGTATTATGAAAGGGGATAAATCCCACAAAGGAAGAGGCTTTGCCTCCTGTATTAAAACCGTCAGTTGAAACTGACGGCAAAAGAAAGCCTACGGCACAAGGCGAGCCTTGTTTAAAAGACACTGTAGATAGCTCATTATTTTCTATCTTTTCACCGGTGTGAATCCTTCTGTTGGCTTGTTACGCGATCATTTTTCTCGTGAGGAAGCATCCAGAGCCATTAAAAGAGCGACCACTTCCGAATAATTCTGACGGCCGGAAGGAATGTTGTTTCCTTTCAGGAACCAATTATAGACCGTGTCCTGTATATTGCCGATTGTCGAGCTATACAACGTTTGCCAGTAAGCCACTTTACGGTTGTAAACATCCTTCACATCCGGAGAGATCGTTTCTTTCCAACGGTTGAATTCCTCTTCCGGCAACAACTGGTACGCATTGCCCAGCACATAAGGCAACAAACCGAAATAAGCGGAGAAACGTATTTCCGGTACTTCGGAACGTGAACATGCCAGAAAGCCGTACAGGTTTGCCTCCGCCTCATTGGATATGCCCAGTACATGCGCCATTTCATGAGCATAGGTGAAAGGATACTGGACCGGAAGCAGATCCGGATTCAGATTGTATTCGGTAAAGAACGGCCCCATATATCCCAGTACGCCGACACCACTCATCAGGGCCGGAACCAGCATCGGTTTCGGATGCAGGTAAGCCGTCGGCCGGACCAGGCCGAAACGTCCCGCTATTTCCCGGTAGCTTTTCTCCACCTCCTTCGCCACGACCGCCTTGTCAATCTTCCCGACAGGAACAAAAGAAGCATTCAATGCCTCCGTGTAATCAGCCAGAAACGAACGGAAGTTATCCTCCGAATAGGCTGCATAAGGCACCTCCGCCCGGGCATAGAAGTTCATCCTGAAATAATTCATCCCCCAGGCCATATAGAACCAGACATATACCCAAAGCAAAAATTCCGCCATCCGCCCGATGGTCCTCAACCACGGACGCCGTTTCACAATCGCATAAACCAGATAGACTACCAACCCGGCAATACTGCCATAAATAAAGCAATCGCCGATCGAGAAAGGGAAAAGAGAAGAAAAACGGGACAACACCGCCGAAAACACCGGATAAACCGTACGGGCATACCACTCTCCCATCACAGGAGAAGACATGGTCGTCCAAATAAACACCAGCAAAACCACCAGTACAACCCAGCGCAAACGTATATTTTTAATCACATCCTTTACATTCATCATGCAAACAAAGATAGATAATCCCTTTTCACTCTCCAAACGGATTATGAATTTATACAGAGTTAATTTCCCCATTTACCATCTACTTTAAAACAAAAAACAACATAAATATACCGCCACTTTAAAACAAACGAGCTATCTTTGTAAAAAAGAAAGGAGAAACTTTATGGAACAGGCATTAAATCCCGTAGATTGGTATATGAAACTGTTGGCTCCATTAAGTCCGGATATAAAATTAGACTTAATCAGCAAATTGTCTGAATCTTTAAAAGACACGCATACATATTCAAAAAAAAACTCATCCAAATCTTCCGATTTCTTCAGTGCATTATCAGGAGCTTGGGAAGATGATACTTCTGTTGAAGATGAAGTCCGGAAAATCAGGGAAAGCAGAACCAGTAACCAAACTCGAATAATAGACGAATTTTAATGAAAACTAAAGGTTATCTGTTAGACACCAATATCTGCATATCTATGCTTAAGAACAAATACGGTGTTCGCGAGGCGATATTAAAAGCCAAAGCTGAAAATTGTTATGTATCTGAAATAACTTTAGGAGAACTCTATTTTGGTGCATCATTCAGTGACAATAAAAAAGAACGTTTAAAAGATGTTGCCTTTATAGTAGACCGTTTCAAAGTAATTTCCGTTTCAGGAACATTACCTTTATTTGGGGATATCAAAGCTAATTTGAAAAGAAAAGGAACATTAATTGATGATTTTGATATCTTAATAGGATGTGCAGCTATTCATAACAACTTAATCCTGGTTACAGACAACATAAAACATCTGGAAAGACTGCCTGGAATTTTCATCGAAAACTGGACAGTTAGATAGGATGCACAAATATAAACCGTGCCCCGCCGGTATAAGCAGGATCGACAGTTAGCGTGCCACCGAAAAGTCCGGCGATCGTACGACAAATAGGCAGGCCCAGACCGGCTCCCTGCTTGAATTCATCCACCTTTTCGAAACGATTGAAGATGCTTTCCTGTTTGTCGGGAGGTACACCGCAACCGGTGTCCGTGACAGAGAAAATAACTTGCATCTTCTCTTTGTCGACCTGATAATCGAGGTTGATCTCTCCCTGAGCGGTGAATTTGGCGGCATTGGTCAACAGGTTCAGCAATAATTGCTGCAAACGAAGTATGTCGGTCTTCATGACAAAATCCTTTTCCGAACAGGTCAGAGTCAAGTTTACACCCGGCTGTATTTTCTGCTGCACACTCTTTTCAACATCCTTACAACATGCATAAATATTGCACTCTTTGAGGTTCAGATTATAAGACCCCGATTCCAGACGCGATAGGTCGAGAACGTCATTTACCAGGTCGAGCAACAAGTCCGAATTATTATTGATGATCCGGACAAACTCTTTCCTTTCTTCCTCGTCCGCATCTTCCAGCAAACCGGAAAAGCCGACGATCGCATTCAACGGCGTCCGTATCTCATGGCTGATGTTGGCGACAAACGCGGACTTCAGCCGGTTGGATTCCTCCGCCTGTTCTTTGGCTATACGCAGTTTATCGGTCGTATCGATCAATACCCCGCGTTCCTTTTGCAAGTCATCCTTCAGTTTGCGGACATGGTAAACGTAACGAAGTAAAAAAGAGAACAGCAACAACAGCACACCGAAAAAGACAAGCGAGACAGTCAGTTGGGTCTGCTTTTGAGATAACTGTTCTTTCTGGTAAACCAGACGTTGCTCCTGTATTTTCTGTTCATTCAGATCATGCAGTGTACGGAGCTGGTTTAGCTGGCGGGTGAAAGCCTTAACATTTATCTGTTCTACAAACGTCAGCAGTTGATCGTAAAAGACCAGCGCCTCCTCTTTCTTTCCGGCCGCTTTCAGTATCTCAGCCTTCAATTTAAGAGGTTCGGTAGAATAATCGACAGACAATACTTTATCTATTTCACGGATCGCCTCGGGATACTTTTTCACATAAAAATAATACCGGGCCATCGCCAGGTTGTATACCGAGATCAGAAAAGGGTCATTCCTGTTCGTATCGTCCACATAAGAAGACGCCTGTTGCATAGCCTTCTTCGCCTCTTTCGGTTTATCTTCTGCAATATATAAGTTCGTATAATAGGAATACAAGAAACAATACTTCTGCCGGAACGGATAATTCATCCATTTAGCTGGTTGTTCACTCTCCATCATATGTATTACAGACTCATAATAAACAAGGAGCGACCTCATTTTCTCCAATTCATTAAGCCTCAGGTAAGCAATCAAGAGGAAGGGCGTCAGTTGCATTTCATAATCAGGTTGCCCCCCGGACTCTTTCAGCAAGCTCATCCCTTTTTCAAGAGCGGTCGCAGCATCCCGGTCGCGACCGATCATGATATAAATCAATCCCAAGTATTCATTACTCGAGATAGTTCCTTGCAAATTACCGGTCTCATCCGACAGCATCTGAAGACGCACGGCTTCATTCATCGCCAACTCGTATTCTTCATTATTCAGGTAATAACGACAATAATAATTCAGGAAATCAAACGCCTCATGAGGAGTTTCCTTGCGAACCTTCGTTACCGAATCGAATATCCCTCCCCAATATAGCAGGCTATCCAGTTTATTCAGGTTGCAATAATAACGTCCCAATCCGGAAAGGGCATAATAATAATGATTCATAGAATCGACCGGAGCCGCCGTTTCCATGAGTTGTTGCAGATAACCGACTTCTTCCGGCGTTTCCCAGTTCAGCCGAGACAACCCGAGCAATGACTTTAGTTTCACTTTCACATCCGTTGTATTCCGAAGAACGGACAACAAACTATCCTGACCTGATTTCTTTTGATTTTCAAAACTATTCATACCCAAACAGTAATCAAATCCACTCAACAAGATCAGATTAACGATAATAAAAAACCCTCTTACATATATGCATTTCTTCCTCATAAACCCACCTATAGCTATTGATTTCCAAAGATAGATGTTTTTGCGAGACACTGTCCGATATTATACAAAATAATAGACTTTATTCATCATTATTATCACGCACACATCTGGCATAACCTACGACATCCGTTCCCGGCGCACATACTATCTCCTGCTTATCATACTCCACTCCAATATACTCGACAGACAATGCGCTTCCACTATACCGGGTACACGACCACATGATCCGACCGACAGTCTTATCCCACAAATTATCCGTAAACTTAAACAACATAGCCATCGCCTCACAGGAATTAGGCAAACGCCAGGTCCCTTTGTCCGAGCGATCGGTCTGTTCCGAATAATTGTAACATAAGTTACGGGCCTCGTTCCAAGTGACAGGAGAGTTACCTGCCCCGTAAAGTAATTGTTTTGCCGTGATAAAACTACGATACGGACGGGCGGCCGCCTGGAACTGTGTATGACTTCCCAATGAACCGACACCGATATACGAACGCAGTGCCGTAGTACTTAGCTTATTATATGTAATTATATAATTTACACCCGTACTACCCGGTGCCGGAGAGACGAACGCCAAACCTTCATGTGCATAGCCGGTGCCGGTATAAGGTGCATGTGCCTGCATCACCGGCGGAGTACCCAGATTGCGAGCGCACCGGATATAGCAATTCTTCCTGTCCGTCTCACTGAATGAGCCGTCTTTCATCCAGTCGATCGCAGCTCCCTTATTGGCTACCAGGATAGCCAGTCCCTTCGATGCGTCGAAAGTGCTGGTTGCATAACACAGATTATCTCCCTTCTGCAAACGGGCCTGATAAAGCGGGTCATCCATCAGGAAAGTACCAACATAGAGGTGCATCATCTGTTCTTTAGCCGGCACATACCATACAATCTCATCCAGGTCGATCAGGCCATTGCGATTGTTATCTCTGTTGCGTGAAAGTGCAGCGACATTGACATAGCGACTGCTTCGCGCCATAGGCCACCCTGCACCACTATCGGACGTCCGATCGGTCACCGGAAAGATTCCGTTCCCGCCTTTCCAGGTAAACTCACCAAGGGCTTCAATCACTAGAACTTTGTTATCCCAAAGTCCTCGACAGGTATTATCGAGCCCGTCGGCAGAGGTGGAAGAAGCGGAAAGCATAGGCGCGTCAGACGTTATGTTATAGTTTCCTCCATACTCGTCCGTATGTTCGATACCGAAAGCCTTGTAGGTCAATTGTTGCCCGCTTTGTCCCGGCGAATATAAGGTCTGGATGGAACGTTGCCGGATATTCATGCCCGAACGGGTGTAGCTACTGTGACCATCGGCACTCGTATCCATTCCCTGAAAAACACTCATCGTACGGTCGGCTGCATTACAGAATCTCATCCAAAATGTATTCGAAGTCGTTCCGGTCACCGGGTCCTGGATATAATAATATTCATCGACATAGACTGTGAAATAGCGGTAGAGGTAAAAATAAGCACCTCCGTCGAGCACGATATAAGGATCTTCCTCACGCCCCTCGATCTTTTTCCCTTTTGCTAACTCCGCGTTATAGATATTAATCCACGACTTCAGGTGTTGCAATAGAGCGACAGGTCCCCATAGCTGTACCGGATTACTGACCGAGCTTTCCCCCGGCTCCAGGTCATACGTATAAGTATAAGGCAAGCCGTACCCGCCGGTTTCCTCTATCCGCCGGTGCAGCGTCTCCGACAGTCCTCCGTAAATATCGTTTCCCAGATAAGCAAAATGTACCCATCCGTCATCCAGCATGATCGACCGGTCGCTGCCTCCGTCATCCTGAAGCGTCACCGATACCGGACCGGAAGTAAAAGGAGTATTCACTGTATAAGAATAACCGGCACCGGTCTGATTCATTCGCGCAACAACACTCTTGAGATTCAGTCTAACCAGCCGCTGTTCATAATGTGCATCCGCCTGGAAATCGAAGTCCGAATCGACTACATTCCCTTCGGCAGCGGGTTGGTTCTCAACGCCACCAGCCTCCGCCTCGACCCGGATATTATCCACTCCGCCGACTGTAACCGTATAAATATAATTCGAATTACGCAAAATACGGTAGTCGTTCAGTTTATCCAACTCCCGCTGTTCCGAAGAACTGCCTGCCATTGATTTTTCCATATTCCCTTCCCCGATATATCCCAGATGGATGAGATAGGTTACAGTTGCCGAACATTGCTGCGTAATGCCTCCCAGCACCTTTTCCGCCGGATTGTAATATTCACCCTTCAAAACGACATAGGCGGCATTACCGGGTGCATATTTAAAACTGCCGTCCGGATTTTTCTTTTCACGTAACATATATGCTTGATCGGAAGTGAAGCCGGAATCTTCGTTCCACGACAATCCTTCGGCCTCCATCGCTGTTTTCACCTTATCGACACTCGTGAAAGGGGTAGCCGGAGCATGCCGGTTTTCAAACGTATAAAAGGTAAAGCTACTTGTTACTTTGCCATCGGCAGAGGTTTCGTCGATATAATTACCATTCATATCGGTAGTTCCTCCTAACTCTTCTGTTCCCGAAGAACAGGGGCTATCCTGCTGCCAATGCACAAACGACCGCATATGTAGGTTTTTCACCTTCCATGATTTCAGTTTGAAATGAGCGCCCGACGGCAATCTGTCCGCCAGTTTCACAACGAAATTAAACCGGGCATCCAGATGATGAAGCCGGATGGCCCCATTTACAGTCTCACCCGTAGTTTTCTTCATTATTAAGCGGCCTGTTGCGACATCACTATCCAGTACAAACTGTTCTGCACTCGCATAAGGAGAATAATCCGGCGAAGAAGAGTAATGTCCGGCAGAAAGCAAACTGCCCTGCAACCGATCGACCAGCGCCAGGCTCCTCCCACTCTCCGGCTCCGCATCCGTTGCCGTCTTAAACACATCCAACCGAGCCGTTATACTTTCCAGTTCAGCTTCATTGGCTGCATTGTGAAAAGCCTCCAACATCTCTTTGTTGTTCGACAACTGGTTAGCCGTATTCAGATTGGCAACGGCGAATATCCGAACAGAGTTGCAGGAGACAGCAGGAATACCGACCTGTATATTCCCGGAAACATCACGCGGGAAACTCTGCGTATCAGGAAACCATTTTCTCGACAGGACCGGATGAGTCGCCGGACCACCTGTCGAAGTCATATCCAGAATAAAGACATAGAGCGATGAGATATGTTTCTCTTCCTCTTCCGAAGCCCGTGTAACCACATGCAGGGCGGGATTGCCGGAAGTGACCGACAGGGTCAGCGTGCCGGGAATCCCTTCTTCCACTTCCAGGACACCACCTTTACCGGCCATCTCATCACGGCACGAGGCAAAGATGAAAAAGAAGGAAAGTATAATCGACCAAACTGGGATATCTTTGTATTTCATAGCCTGATATTTACGTAATACTCATTTGAATTCGGGAATATCGACCGAGGGACGGTCGTTCCAATCGCGCATCTCAACCGTCACGTCTTCCAGTTGAAGCGCACTGGTGTTGATCGTAGAAATTACCTGATAGGAATGGTTCCGCAGGAAACCATAATGCTTTTTACCTCCTATCCCCCCTGAGCTGTACAGGGGCGCGGTCAGTGTACGTGCTTTTGTACTTCCATTACCGGTTACGGTAATGTCGAGGGTGATGGAAGGCGCCTCCGCCTCATCGTCACAAAGGTACTGGCAGGTACGGAAATAGAGAGGGGCCACACTGGATGATTCTGCATAAAAGGTCATGAGGGATCCCCCTGTAGATTGCTCCCCATTCGTATTCGTACCCCCTTTGGCATCTTTAAACACTCCCGGACCATTGACCGCGGCAGACCATACCAAGGAACCTAAAGGAGTCTTATTATCTGCTTCATTCTCTTCCAGAAACAAATACCCTTGGTTACTCGTCTTGTCAATTGTGATCTTATCAATTTTAATTTTGTCCTCGGAATTACCGGTAAACAGGAACGAAAAACCGATACGAGAATAAATCCGCTCCAACGGCATATGAAGATAAGATACGCCGCCTACCACTTTCATCGACTGTACCATAACCGGATAATCGAGAGCGGCTGAAAGACCATTGGCTTTTACAACCAGTTTTTTTAATTTGTCTTCAACATTCTGACCTATGGCCTGACTCGGCCTACCTATCAGATAGTTTTTCACCACCTTCTTTATTTGCTCATTATAGTCTCCAAAAGAATTAAAAATGTCCGTATAGGCAGAAACCAACTGTTCAACATTGGCTATTGCATATATATTCACATATTCAATATTATCCCCTCTGTCATTCCTTTCAAAAAGCGAACTCATGATAACAGCCGTATCTCCTCTGATCTCTCCCCAAACTTGCTCATTCCAAGTCGGGTTAATCCCCGGAGCATGAAATATATTAACAATAGAATTACTTCCCCGGACAATCCCATAGACATCAAGAGATTTTATACCATCCTCATTCCCTATCGCCGGAGTATGCAGATCAGCGTCTGTCTTCATAAAATCCGAAGGAGTGAACACAATCTTCGTAAATTTCTCTCCTTCGGGAAGTCCTTCCCCTACCGGTAATTCCTTTGTACATCCGGGTATTAGCAAGAATGTTACTAACCGGATAAGCGTTCTATACAGTGTCTGATAATTCATATTCACTTCAATTTGTCGTATCAGTATAATCCGGATAAATATCATCTTTCTCCCATGGCTGTATATCGCAGATAATATCGGAAGCACTCATATTGATCCGGACTGTCAGATAATCATTTCGTTTTAAATAAGGCAACGCGAAAGTCCTATCGCGTCCGTCATCCAAAATGACATGTATCCAACTGTACTTCGTCTCATCGATTAATCCCTCCTGTGTATCGCCCGGCAACGTAGGACCAAAATAGTTTTCATACAAATAATGCGTTCCGCGGTCAAATTCCAACCACTCCTGCCCCGAATGATTCTCTTGCTTACCATATACATATCCGACGGTTCTCGTCAAATCAGCTGCCTCCGTCATCGAAGGAAAATCGACGCCCCACTTATCATCCGTCACGGTATACTTAGGAAACAGATATGTCTGTCTGTTTGCCTGTAGTATATTAAACTCCTCCAACTCAAAATTATGACTTGGGAGTTCATTCTTCACCCGGCAGATTAGGCGGACTTTAGCAACAGCGCGGATAAGGCTGAAAATATCAGACCCGTCATCCAATACCAAATTGCCCTGCGCAATTCCCTCAGAACCAGCCTTGGTTTTATTCAGGCTTATCCGTCCCGTCACACTCATCGACATAGGTATTCCTTTCCCATCTTTGAGAGCTGTCATGATCTGGTCCGATTTCAAGCCATCCTCCAAGTGTTGATAACTATAACCATCCTGATGGTCATTCAGCACCATCGTACGCAAATCCTGCAGTTCCGCTTGAGTATAGCTGGCAAGATTTGTCCGTAAATCGATCCCGGGATTGGCGACCAGATAAAAACGTTTATAGCCGGGAGTGACTTCCATCTTAAAGGTATATTTTCCTCCTGCCTCTGCCATATCATACACACTGAACCTTTCCGCTTCGCAATACTGGCTGGCACCGATGTTGAAGACAAAGACATAAAGCGAACGGATCGCCCTTTCCTCTTCCGATCCGGCATCGGTATCGCCGGAGACTGAAAGCGGGGTGGCACGTACCGTCATGGCCAACATCACCTTACCATCGTCGGAATCGTCTTTCCCGCCTTTCTCCCCGATAAGCACCTCATTGGAGCAGCCGGACAGGAAATACGCCAACCCTGCCAGCAACAAAACAGCAATCATATGTCGGGATATTCCTTTCATTTCTTATAAATCCACAGAGCCGGGGCGTAAAGCCCAGCCGTTAATAATGATCAACCCGTCAAACCATTGTTCCTCGCCCGGTTCACCTTTCAGGTAAAGGGTGATGGTATAGAAATCCTGCCGGTCGAGGTATTCCTGGTCAGACTTTATCCTGCCGTCCTGTTCCCTGCCGGTCATCAGGAGGTACTCCACCAGCGGAATATCGACCAAGGTCACATCACCGGAAGCATCGGTAATATGCAACCGCATGGCATCGTTTTCCATCAGGCGCGAGAGGGACAGTTCGGCTATCACATTCGAAACCGCCTCCGCACCGCCGGACCCCTCGCCGTCCGTCCCTTCCGTTTGCAGGTAAGGGCGGTAAACCAGGGGGTGGCAGTCGAGCAACGTATTGTCGTAAGCCAGCCGTCCGTTGCCATGCGGGCATAGTATGCTAAAATCGTAATCGGCTGCATGTAGGGTCGCTCCGTCACGCCGTTGAAGGATGACACGCAGAATATTCGTATCCTTGATAAGTCGGAGCGTATCGGTCTGTTCCGTACCCGGCTGAGGGACGGTGACCGTTTCCTGCATCGCCTGCCAAAGCGGGGAAAGGGGTTTGTCGCGGGGAACTTCGCCGTCGCCATCGCATCGCAGGGTGACCACCAGGTCTTCCGGTCCGGAAACACCCGCTTGCATGCCGGAAGGTTCGAAGCATCCCTCTTTCAATCCAGCCCACGCGACCAACCGGTATTTACCGGGGTCGAGTGGCAGAGGCAGACGGTAACCGGGTTTGCGCAAGGCTTCTCCTCCGTCGCTGAACGTGCGGAGGTACTTCCCGCCAGCATCGAAGACATAAACGGAAAGGCTGTCGACCTCACCGGCAAACCGGTCGGTGAACCCCATGTTGTAATCGTAACGAAAACAAACGGAGTAGGCCTGCGGGCATCCCGCCAGATCGTCATGGATGCAGGAGGTAAAGATCGGCAGGCATACCAGCCAGGCTACCAGCAATCGCCATATACGAACAGGTTCAGTCATACAATCCGGACTTTACAAGTCGATACTATGGTCTCTTTTCGCCCATGCAGAGATTTCGATACTGCAATTGATATAGGCAGTTTCGGTATCGACGGGTTCCTCCGGATCGTCGGGGATTGTCGGTTCGCCCGGTTCTTTGATCGAGTTGATGGTTACGGTGTACCAGTTATTTCTTACCACGCCGTAACGGCCGAGTTGGGCCTGTGCATACTCGCCCTCTTTTACCCAGGGAGTACCGTCAGCCGGTGCATAACCACCCTCCTCATCCGTAAAATGACGGACAAAGATTTCGTAGTAACAGACGCCTTTGTCGTATTTCTGGATTCTTCCCATGCTGGAATGGAAAGCGTCCAGGGAGGCTCCGGAAAGATCTTTTTGAGCACCACCTTCTGTAGGGAAATAACTGACTTTAACCAATTTATAATGTAAATGACCATCCGATTCTAAAGTAATGGTCCATTTATTATCTCCAGAAACTCCTGTTAATGTATTGCCAGCCTCAGAAGTGGTAATAGCGCTTCCATCAGTCGGAGCATCCGGCATATTATTATCTTTATTCAAATTATCATGTGCCCACTTTATAATTTTCAGATACATATTCTTTGCCGAATAATGTTCAGCCACTGTAGTGAACGACCACCAGGTTTCATCATCATCCATCGTATTATTACCTCCCGTTGTCACCTTCGTCTTATCCGGAATATACTTAGCCTTGACAATCAGACGGGTTACCTGGGATTTATACATCCAATTATAATCACAGGTATTTTCCAGGCAATATTCAGCAGCATCAGTCCAACCGGTATTATCCTTTACAGATGTTGGAGTCGCGAATTGATCCGCGCCGACAGTCCGTTCATAATTAGGATCGACAGCCCAATGGATACGTGCTGGATTCGCCTTAGAAGGACAAATCGCATTATCCCATAAAGTACTGATAGATGGCCAACTCGTTTCAACCTTGCGAAAAGGGAAAGCCTTCGTATTGGTATTACCGAGCGTCCACCCCAGGATGGTTATCTTATCGCCTGCATGGCTGAGATCGTTTCCCACTGTAAAATACTTTGTACCGGTATCAGCATCCGCCATATAATTATCACCAGCTTTCAGGCTCACCTTGGCAACTACTCTTTCTACACTAATAGTCGTAGGTTTACTTCCTGCTGTTACTTCATTGCTACTTGTAACACATTTCGTTAAGGTCTTCATATCCGAATCGCTATAAACGGGAGCGGAAGTCATCAGAAAACAGTCATGGGCCGTACCTAAAAGCTCTTCCAGATTGCCTCCGGGAATAGGAAGCGCATTATTAATGGTACTAAAAGGACTTCCCAGCTTCAGAAGTTCCTTCGCTATTCCTTCGGTAGATCCCACATTGAGCAAAGCCAATACACGTACGGAATTACTGCTGATTGGAATAGGGCCGGTACTTAACGTTTTAGTAGTAGCCCCGGCATCACCATCTGCACTATTATCCGGTAAAATCGTTCCGGGCAAAACAGTTCCCGTACTCAGTTCTGCTTTAGTAGAAACGACTTCCGATAATACAAAATCATCTTCAGCAGTAGCACTTTCCTCCTGTCCTTCAGGGGCACGGAAGAAAAGAAGCGTCAGGTCTTGTACCGCATATTCACCTTTCGCACCGGCATCGTAACCGGGCTCAGCTTTTGTAACGGAGCTCACCGTAGGCAACTTGATGGTGACCGAGGTATAGGTATCTTTTTCGGGTTGCGGGTCACCCTTATCATCTTTCACTTCGTCATTCGTACAGCCCACCAAAAGCGGTGCCAGCAAAGCCGTCCAATAGAAGTAATTCTTTTTCATATATCAGTTAGTTTAATAATGACGGAAAAAGGTCACCGGTGTGGTGACCAGGGAGGGTCTCTCTACCGGAGACCGTCCTGTCTCCGCAACGGCGACGCCTCTGTCGCCAGTGGGAAGACAGAGGCGTCGCCGACAGGAAACCCGGAAATAGTACTTACTCGATCTCCGGACGGTCGCCTCCTCCGCCCTGTTGCCCGACAAATACAGGAATAGATACGGAGTTAGGTGTTTTACGTACGCCGGTTTTTCCTTTCATATATTGAGTGGTGATAGTCAGTTCGTAGCTTCCGTTTGCCAAGTCGGCAGGAACGACAAACATAATTTTGGACGGATCGTTAATCCCGAACATATCGCTTTCAATTTTGGTAATGGAGTCGGTCGTCGTATTGCGCAAAGTGATGCCGACAGAAGGATCGTTGCCAAGCACACGAAGATAAGAACCACGAATAGCGAAATTTCGCCCCGGTGTCATGCTTCCGTCGGTCAGGCCATTGCTGCGGTCTTCGGTTTCAAGCACATACATCATGCCCGGTTTTTCACCTTTAATGACGACTTCGGTTTTTGCAATCTCTTCACGAAGGACTTTATCCTGAATGAAAGAGACATAAATACCATTCTTCAGAGGATTCCAAAGCCCTTTTTCGACTATTCCGGTAAAACGGGGCACGGCATAGAACAGGCCGGTATTCACATTATAGCCGTTCATCAGGAAGCGAGCCACCATGCGTTGGAAAAGGGTTACTACATGAACGAGGGTTTCTTCGCGAAGTCCGGTATCTTCCGAACGCATTTCCGCATAAATTTCGGTAAGGCCGACATTTCCGGCAGGGTCGAGCACTAAAATCTGGTCATTCGGGTCTGACGTAACACTGTTATCAGTCAACCATCCTCTTAATTTGTTTTGCATAATACTAGCTTTTTAAGATTAATAATTCTTCACTACGCATTTTACGGGCGTTGTCTGCCGTCAAATCATAACCGGACCAAACGTTCGTTTCAACACGCCGACAAATCTATGCCTTTTTTATTATCTCGCCAAATATTATTGTAATTTTTATATATTATAAAACAATCATAAAAGACCAATTCACAGATAACAGATTTCTTTTAAAGAATAACTTCAGAGAAATAGAAGCATCTTAAAAACACCGAAAACAAACCTTGTTTATCAAAGATCATACTATCCAAATAGCATAACAAGCAATTACTACCTGTTATAAAAGAAGGATTAAACCACATTTAAAATGTAATGATTTTCATAATATCTTACTGTAAAAAATAACACTTTCAAAACATCGGTTATTGTATAAAATAATAAAATAAAAAACTCTTGTATCCCCCCTCTAATTAAGCCACCATATCCAACCATCACAAACTCAAACTCAAACCCACATAACAAAAAGCAATCGGAAAACACGAATGCCGCAGGCTCTCTTTTGCCGTTGGTTTCAACCAACGGTTTTAAACACAGGAGGCAAAGCCTCTTCCTCTGTGGGATTTATCCCCTTTCATAATATCCTCCCGGAAAAGGGGTTAAAACCCACAGAGGAATCCGGCAAAGCCGGAAGGTTTATCTATCCGTCAGTTCAAACTGACGGCAAAAGAGAGCCTATAGCAAAAGAGAATCAAAAACATGAGAAAGAAAGCTAAAGACATAAAAGAACTGCGACACCAGGATTTACCCTGTTTAAATTATTTGAAAAGAAAAATCTTCGCTTTGAGATAATTCAAATAATTATCTCTACATTTACCGCAATTTTAAAACCATTGACTATGTCTTACGTATCTATTCTTATCCATTGCGTTTGGAGCACTAAAGACAGAGCTCCGTTATTAAAGAATCCACATTACCGGTATGAACTATTTGCTCATATACGAAAGTACTCAAAATCAAAGGGTATTCTTACCGACTATATCGGAGGATTCACAAATCATGTACATCTCTTGTTATTTCTTAAACCAGGTCAATCGTTGGCCGAAATAGAGAAATTAATTAAAGGAGAGTCTTCCCATTGGTATTCCCAAATGAAATACGGACCTTTAGAGTGGCAGGATGATTATTTTGCTATTTCGGTAAGTCCGGATCGGCTGGAGACAGTTCGCCGATATATTAGAAAACAGGAAGAGCATCATAAAAAGTATAGTTTCGGAGAGGAATATGAATCTTTTCTGAAAATACTCCACAAAGAAGGATTGTAATATTGTTATAAGGTATGGCTTTATACCAATACCATATGCCATGTCTCATATCCCATATGCCATGTGGAGCATAGCATGCCGTAGGCTCTCTTTTGCCGTCAGTTTCAACTGACGGATCTAAAAACAGGAGGCAAAGCCTCTTCCTTTGCGGACTTTAGTCTCTTTATTATTATTATTAAAGGGGTTAAAACCCACAGAGGAATCCGGCAAAGCCGGAAAATTTAATTATCCGTCAGTTGAAACTGACGGCAAAAGAGAGCCTGCGGCACGAGGCGAGCCTCGTTTAAGAGATAATTATGGGAATAATTTTATTCTTTATTCAGGATATATTCTTATTCAACAATTTTTTAGCTTCCGCTTCCGATAGGTTGCGACGGGCGGCGTAATCTTTCATTTGTTCTTCGTCGATCGAGCCGATCATAAAGTATTGTGAGTCGGGATGGGCGATATAAATACCGCTTACCGTTGCTGTCGGGTACATGGCTCCGTTTTCCGTCAGTTTCACGCCGATCTGCGACATATCGAGCAGGTTGTCCAATGTATAATTGAGTAACTGGTCGGGCAGCGACGGATAACCGATGGCCGGACGGATACCCTGGTATTTCACTTTATATAAATCGGAGATCGACAGAGATTCGCCGGAAGCATATCCCCAGTATTCCTTCCGAACCTTTTCGTGCAGGTACTCGGCAAGGGCTTCCGCCAGACGGTCCGTCAATGTCTGAAGCAACATGGAATTGTAGGTGTCCCCTTCTTCTTCCAGCTTATTCTTCAAGTCTTCGGCACCGACACCGGCGGTAACGACAAACGCACCCGCATAATCGGTACGGCCTTCCGACACCGGCATGATATAATCGGCCAGCGATTTATAAACGCCCTCCTCCTTTTTCGACTGCTGACGCAATACCGGGATCGCGATCTCTCCCATCCGGATCGTATCGCCATCGCTGTTAGCCGGGAAGAACCCGTAGATGGCCTTACAATATTCAGCCTTCATCTCCACCAGGTGGTCCAGCAGTTTGACGGCGTCTTTATACAGTTGCATGGCTTCGGCAGCCTTGGCACGGTCCTCTTCCGGAAAATCTGCCAGCCAGGAAGCGCGGCAAGCGTCGCAACCGTGTATCTGGGTGATACCGGCAAAGCGGCCGTTCAGTTTCCAGGCGGTAAAGAAGAATGTCCAGTGTATATACGGAATAATTTCCTCCAACGGGATATAAGGCAATACATGGATACCCATCTGATTCGGAACCACCGGCGTATATCCCTTCCAATCTATCTGCTGAGGATTGGCACGAGCTTCGCTCAATGAAACCAGCACTTCCTTTTTCTTTTCCATGGAAGCACGCAAGGCTTCATATTCATTATTCAGGTTTTCGATATACGCATCACGGGTATCCGGATTCAACAACTTGGCTGCGATCAACGGGTTCTGCGACGCATCGAGCACATGGATCACCGGATAGTCGTAATGAGGAGCGATCTTGATAGCCGTATGCAATTTGGAGGTTGTTGCACCACCCACCATAATAGGTATGGTCAGACCTGCTTTCTGCATTTCGTCCGTCACATGTACCATCTCTTCCAGCGAAGGGGTGATCAGGCCGGACAGGCAAACCAGGTCGGGCTGCTCCTTCATGGCAGTCTGCACGATCACTTCGGCAGGAACCATCACACCCAGGTCAATCACTTCGTAGTTGTTGCAGGCCAGGACGATCGAAACGATATTCTTTCCGATATCATGCACATCGCCTTTTACAGTAGCAAAAACCACCTTGCCGGCTTTTGCCGAGCCGGCTGCCGATTTCTGCGCCTCGATGGCCGGTTGCAGGATAGCAACTGCCTTTTTCATCGTACGGGCGGTCTTCACCACCTGCGGCAGAAACATCTTTCCGGCCCCAAACAGTTCGCCGACCTTATTCATGCCGCTCATCAACGGACCGTCGATAATATCCACGGCACGCGGATATGCCTTCAACGCCTCCTGCAAGTCTTCTTCCAGATGGTCGCCGATACCTTTTATCAGGGCATATTCAAGACGTTCTTTCAATGGTTGTTCACGCCAGGCTTCATGCTTTTCTTCCGTTCCTCCCTGTTTCTCAACGACCAGGTTCTGGGCATAGGCGATCAGCTCCTCTGCCGCTTCGGGACGGCGGTACAGGATCACATCTTCCAGCAAATTGCGGAATTCAGGTTCTATATCTTCATACAGTACGGCCGATGACGGGTTGACGATACCCATATCCAGTCCCTTGCCGATAGCATGGTAAAGGAATACGGAGTGCATCGCCTCACGTACATAATTATTTCCACGGAATGAGAACGACAGATTACTGATACCGCCGCTCACCTTCGCACCCGGCAGGTTCTGTTTGATCCATTCGACGGCACGGATAAAATCGAGTCCGTATCCGTTATGTTCTTCCATCCCGGTTGCGATTGCCAGCACATTCGGGTCGAAAATAATCCCGTTCGGATCGAAATCCAGTTTCTCCCGGAGCAGACGGTAGGCTCGTCCGCAGACTTCGGCTTTCCGTTCAAACGTGTCGGCCTGCCCTTTTTCGTCGAACGCCATCACTACGGTAGCCGCTCCCAACTGTTTGATACGGGCGGCATGGGCCAGGAAGACTTCCTCCCCTTCTTTCAACGAGATCGAATTGACAATACTCTTTCCCTGCACACACATCAATCCCTCTTCGATCACTTCCCATTTGGAGGAGTCGATCATGACAGGGACACGGGCAATATCGGGCTCGGAAGCCACCAGGTTCAGGAAAGTCGTCATCTCTTTGACCGCATCGAGCATTCCATCGTCCATATTGATATCGATCACCTGGGCACCGTCTTCCACCTGTTTGCGGGCAATGGTCAGTGCCTCTTCATAGTTTCCTTCTTTGATCAGGCGCAGGAACTTGCGCGAGCCGGCCACGTTACAACGTTCGCCGATATTGATAAAGTTATTTTCTTTCTTTACTTCCAGCAGTTCGAGGCCCGACAGCCACAGGCAATCCGGTTCCGGAGCCGGCACATGCGGCTTCGCTCCTTTTACCAATGCCGGATACTGGGCGATATGGGCCGGAGTCGTACCGCAACAGCCACCGATAATATTTACCAGTCCTTCTTCGATAAACGGTTTGACATGGACAGCCATCTTTTCGGGTGTCTCATCATACGTACCGAAACTGTTAGGCAACCCGGCATTCGGATAGGCACTGATAAAGTAAGGGGCATGCTTGGCCAGTTCCGCCAGATAAGGCTTCATATCGGCCGCACCGAACGAGCAGTTCAGGCCGATGCTGACCAGATTGATATGCTGGACCGATGCCAGAAAAGCACCCAGCGTCTGTCCCGACAACGTGCGTCCCCCCTGAGCCGACAACGTCAGGGACAACATGATGGGCAGGTCTTTGCCTTTTTCCTTCAATGCTGTTTCAGCAGCCTCGAGTCCGGCTTTCACGTTCAGCGTATCGAAGGTAGTCTCAAAAAGGATAAGATCGACACCACCATCAATCAAGGCCTCCACCTGTTCCTTATATGCTTTATATACATCTTTATAGGTAACGGCACGGTAAGCAGGGTTGCTTACATCGGGGCTCATGGAGGCGGTCTTGTTGGTCGGACCGATCGAGCCGGCAACAAAAATAGTCCTGTCGGGATGTTCCGCCATGAACTCATCGGCCACTTCGCGTCCCAACTTACCGGCGGCCAGGTTTATTTCGCGCACATATTCCTGCATGGCGTAATCTTCCATCGAGATCGCGTTGGCATTGAATGTGTTGGTGGCAAAAATATCGGCCCCGGCATCCAGGTACTGCCGGTGAATGGATTTGATCACGTCCGGACGGGTGATACACAACAGGTCGTTGTTCCCTTTCAGTTGTCCGGGGAAATCGGCAAAACGGTCGCCGCGATAATCCTGTTCATTGAGTTTGAACCCCTGGATCATGGTACCCATACCACCATCCAGTATCAGGATACGCTCCTGCAGAGATCGTATAAATAATTCTTTAGTCATAGATATGTTGTTTCTTTATGAAAAGAGAAACGGCAAGAATATTTCTTACCGTTTGAATGCCCTGTCCATCTCCCGCTTATCGTCACGGGCTTTGATGGAATCGCGCTTATCGTATTCCTTCTTACCTTTGGCAATAGCGACAACCACTTTCGCCAGCCCTTTTTCATTGATGAACATACGGGTCGGGATAATGGTAAAACCGCTGTTGCGGGCGGCACTGTCTATCTTGCGCAGTTCCTTTTTGGTAAGCAGCAATTTGCGGTCGCGGCGTGCGACGTGATTATTATAGGTTCCATAGAAATACTCGGCGATATACATGTTCTTTACCCACAACTCGCCTTTCTCCATGATACAGAACGTATCCACCAGGCTGGCTTTTCCCAGGCGGATGGATTTGATCTCCGTCCCCGTCAACACAATCCCGGCAGTAAAGGTATCGAGCAATTCATAATCGAAGGTTGCCCGCTTATTCTTTATCTGTATATTATTACTAATCTTTTCTTTCATCTTTTTCTAACTGTCAATAACGTAACCCCGGCATCAGCATGAATAAAACAAACTCGATCACCGCCGGTGTCAGCAAAATGATAACGGTCGTTATACCGGCAAACTTCAGGCGTTCTTTCTCTTCCACCTGCATGTAAGGGCCGGCCCCTTCCCATACAATATAAAATGTATAAAGTATAAAGATGCGCAGGAAAAAAAACTCCGGCAACAGCATCAGTACGACGTTCAACGCAAACATCAGGGAGGATGAATAACCGACAAAACGCTGGCAAAGTTTCATATCTTTCTCTCTTTTGAACAATCCCTGCCAGGCTTCATTCAGCAAATACGCCCCGAGATAAAAACCTCCGAACGAAGCGACCAGCGTTTTGATCGACGACTTCAACGCCAGTTCGACATCAAATTCCTTCCGTGTAAACAATACGCCCAGAAAAGCTGCCACAGTTACCAGCCCGATTAACGGATATATAAAGCGCGACAAGAACTCGTCGCCCTTCTCTTCTTTCCTCGACAGCATATCCCAGGCCTTCCCCGGTTGGGATATGATGGCTATAACCCATTTAATTATCTCCTTGTACATCTCTCTGTTTTTCTATTTGAATGTATTCTCCCTATCCCCTCTATTTATCTGTTTTTCCTTATTCCGTCCTGCTGTTAATTTTATATTCTATCGGTTCCGTCCTGTCCCAGATACAGGCCGTCGTATCCTTATTAAAAGCAGAAGCATAATTGATCGCTATAGAAAATGTGTTACTGCCTTTTTCTTCCTCCAAAGCACTCACCATATTATAGAACTCTTCCACACTAAAGGCATTCACCAGGTTCAGTTGCTGGCCTTTAGGCAGTTCCTCCCCTTCCCCGACTTCAATTCTCGCTATCGCTCTCAGATATAAATTGTAAATACGTTTGCCGTCTTCCTGGGTATACAGGTTCTCAGGATTATAGCTTATCATGAAACTATCCTTCTGGTTCTCCACAACCGTATGGGTACTCCATAAAAACAGCCGGCCTCTGATATAAAAGTCCCTTCCAGTGATAGCTTTTGTCAGCATCTCGTCTTTCAATACAACCGTCGTATCCGTCCAGTTTTTATCCACAGGCCACAAATCCACAGGAACAGGATTTTCTATCAACTCGATAGACAAACTATCCGAATTCTGTAACTCAGGAGCAGCCGAATCAAATGAATATTGTATCAGAAAACAATCGCCATTATTCCCACTTACGCCTAAATTGGTACCATAAAGGAAACGCCCGCCCTCAACAAAGAAGCCCTGGGTCGGACGGGTCTGATACACAGCTTCCTGCTCCCCTACGGTGATCTGTGTATTCGTATCCCCCAGACAAGAGGACATCATCAACAAGCAAACTATGAATATGCTATATAACTCTTTATTTTTCATCACATTCTATCTTTACGAACATTCAAGTTAAACCACACCCCACATGACGGGATCGTACAAAGGTAGTAAAAAAGGAAACACAACAAACAAGAAAACCGGGAACCTTTGCAAAAACAAAGAAACCCGGCTTTCTCTATATAATTAATTAACAATTAAATCGTATCGGAATAGTAGGCTTTCGGAAGCTGGCGGCAGTTGTACTGGGAAGCCATCACCTCGCCGTAAGCACCGGCCGAACGCAAGGCGATCAGGTCCCCGCGATGTGCTTTATTCAATTCTACGTCTTTACCGAACACGTCGGATGATTCGCAGATAGGACCAACTACATCATACAATTCAACCTCTTCATCACTGGAAATATTCTCGATCCGGTGATAAGCGTCATACATGGCCGGACGGATCAGTTCAGTGAAACCGGCATCCAGGATAGCGAATTTCTTTGTCTCGCCTTCCTTTACATACAGCACCTTTGAGATCAATGTACCGCACTGGGCTACTACCGAGCGGCCCGGTTCGAAATGTACCTGCTGGCCGGGACGTACTTTCAGCAATTTGTTGAATACGGCAAAGTAATTATCGAAAGCCGGGATCGGCAAATGATTCGGATGATAATAATCGATACCGAGGCCGCCACCGAAATTCACATTTTCGATCCGGATACCACGTGCTTCCAGGTCTTCCTGTATTTCGTTTACACGAATCACCAGGTTACGGAAAGCCGACATGTCCGTGATCTGCGAACCGATATGGAAATGAATACCGATCAGTTTCACATTTTTCAGATTCGCCAGGTTATCCAGCACCTGTCCTAACTGGCTCAGGTTGATACCGAACTTGTTCTCCTTCATACCGGTCGTGATCTTGGCATGTGTATGGGCATCCACTTCCGGGTTGATACGGAGAGCGACCGAGGCTACTTTATTCTTTGCGGCAGCCAGTTCGTCGATTATCTCCAACTCTACCGCCGATTCCACATTGAAACAGAAAATATCGTTATCCAGTCCCAGGTTGATCTCCCAGTCGGCTTTGCCCACACCGGCAAAAACGATCTTATCTGCTGGAAAACCTGCATCCAATGCCGCTTTAACCTCACCGCCGCTTACACAATCGGCACCCAGTCCGTTTTCAGCTATGATAGAAAGGATTCGCGGATTGGCATTTGCCTTTACGGCATAATGTGCATGATAGCCGTATTTGCCGGCTTCATTCTTCACCATATCCAGTGTATCCTGTAATAACTTTACATCATAATAATAGAAGGGCGTAGGAAGTGCCTTCAATTTATCTATCGGGAATGTTCCTTTGAGCATATTACTTTATTATATATAAATTAAAAAAAAGGGCAGTCCGGAAAAGGCTGCCCTCATATATTTAGTTGTTAAATAAATGATCGCTTAACGCTTGCAGCGCTTTCACTTTATCAGTAGCTTTCACCAGAAGCGAAACGTTGTAGTTGCTACCGCCATATGATATCATACGTACCGGAACATCTTTCATCGCCTGAACGATGCGGGCTTCAAAACCGACGTTATCCCATTCCAGGTCACCGACTACACAAACAATTACCATATCTTCATCTACGGTAACGGTTCCGTATTTCTTCAGGTCGTCTACAATTTCTTCCAGATGTTTGCGGTTGTCGATCGTTACCGATACGCCTACCTCAGAAGTAGTAACCATGTCGATCGGAGTCTGGTAGTTTTCGAAAGTTTCGAATACCTTACGCAGGAAACCGGTAGCCAGCAGCATACGGCCGCTCTTTATCTTAATGGAAGTGATATTGTCTTTTGCTGCAACGGCTTTGATCTTTCCTTTTTCGGTGTTGTTGGAGATCAATGTACCCGGAGCATCCGGCTGCATAGTATTCAGCAGGCGAACCGGTATATTGTTCAACTTGGCCGGCAGGATACAAGTCGGGTGCAGGATCTTCGCACCGAAGTAAGCCAGTTCAGCTGCTTCCTCGAAATGCAGGTTACGGACAGGAGATGTTTTATCTACGATGCGCGGATCGTTGTTGTGCATTCCGTCGATATCTGTCCAGATCTGGATTTCATCAGCATTGAGGGCTGCACCGATCAAAGAAGCGCTATAGTCGCTACCACCACGCTGCAAGTTATCAATTTCACCGTAAGCATTACGGCAAATGTAACCCTGAGTGATATACAACTCGGCATCCTTATGTTCATTCAGCAATTTAACCAGACGTTCTTTGATATATACAGGGTCCGGTTCTGCATTCTTGTCCGTCCGCATATATTCCAATGCCGGAAGCAGGACAGACTTCACACCTGTTTCATTCAGATACAGGTTCATCATGCCGGTAGAGATCAACTCGCCTTGTGCCAGCACTACCTTTTCTTCGAACAGGGTGAACAGGTCTTTAGTAAAAGTGCGGATATAATCGAAATGAGATTTTACAAGTTCTTTGGCTTTCTGCTTATATTCGTCGGTACTGTACAGTTCTTCGATATGTCCGTAATATTTCTGTGCAAGCTTATTGATGATTTCATTTGCACCATCCGGATTTTTCTTGTACAGGTAGTCGGATATTTCAACCAACGAGTTGGTTGTACCTGACATGGCAGACAATACGACAATGTTACGGTCGCCCGTGCAAATCAATTTTGCTACATCTTTCATTCTCTGTGCAGATCCCACAGAAGTACCGCCAAACTTTAAAATTTTCATTTTCTTTTCCTATAATTAAATTGTTCGTTCCTTGCTTCTTTTGCGTGTGCAAAGTTACATAAAAAATTATTCACCGACATCACCCAGGCGTGCATTCTCACATTTAACTATACGAGCCGGATAATTATGCACCAGCGTGTAGTTATGTGTAGTCATTATCACCGCCGTACCCTTCTCACAGATGTCGTGCAGAAGCTGTACGATCTGGCCGCTTGTTTCAGGGTCCAGATTGCCGGTCGGCTCATCGGCTAATATCAGTTTAGGATCATTCAGGAGTGCTCTTGCTATGACGATACGTTGCTGCTCGCCGCCCGATAGTTCGTGCGGCATCTTGTACCCTTTGTTATGCATACCCACCTGGTGAAGCACATCGTCGATGCGCTCCTTAATCTCGCTCTTCTTCTTCCAGCCTGTCGCCCGCAAGACGAACTCCAGGTTTTTGATCACCGAACGGTCGGTAAGCAGCTGAAAATCCTGAAACACAATCCCCAGCTTACGGCGAAGATACGGGATATCTTTCCGTTTCATCTTACAGAGATTGTAATCCAACAGCCAGGCATCGCCTTGACTGATGGGGATTTCGCAATACAAGGATTTCAACAGACTGCTCTTTCCGGAGCCTACTTTTCCAATGACGTACACAAACTCCCCGTTACACAAAGTAAAAGAGGCATCGTGCAATATGACATTTTCATCGCGGCAGATTTCTACGCCATCCAGTCTGAGCAGTGTTGTATCTTCCATAGTAATTTATCCTTTATGTCTTTTCTTTAATTCGCGTGCCAGGTCTTCCAGACGAAGTCCTTTGCTGGTGAGTAATACGATCAGATGATAGATCAGGTCGGATGCTTCGTAGATAAAGCCGTCTTCCGTTCCGTTGGTCGCTTCGATCACAGTTTCAACCGCTTCCTCTCCCACTTTCTGGGCCATACGGTTCACACCTTTCAAAAACAGGGAGGTCGTATAGGAGCCTTCCGGCATTTCCTGACGGCGCTGTTCGATAAAGTCCTGCAAATATTTCAGGAACATGATATCTTCCACATTCTTTTCGCCGAAGCAGGTATCAGCACCTGTATGGCAAACCGGACCGGCGGGATTGGCTTTGATCAGGATCGTATCATTGTCGCAATCCACCATCATGCTAACCACCTGCAGGGTGTTGCCGCTGGTTTCGCCTTTCATCCATAAACGGTTCTTTGTACGGCTAAAGAAGGTCACCTTACCGGTTTCCTTTGTTTCTTCATAGGCTTCTTCATTCATAAAACCCAGCATCAATACTTTGTTGGTATTGTTATCCTGAACGATTGCCGGGATAAGTCCGCCCATTTTTTCAAAATCTAATTTCATCTTATTCTTGTAATTATATTCTTACATTGATTCCTTCCCTGTTCAGATACTGCTTCAGGTCGGCTATGCCGATTTCACCGAAGTGAAATACGCTGGCAGCCAATGCCGCATCCGCCTTACCTGCCGCGAATGTATCACGGAAATGTTCCATCTTTCCGGCACCACCCGATGCAATGACCGGGATATGCAGGTTGTCCGCCAGGGTCGACAACGCCTCGTTTGCATAGCCGTCTTTCACACCATCGTGTGTCATACTGGTAAACAGGATCTCTCCGGCTCCCAGGTTTTCAGCTTCGGCCGCCCACTGGAAAAGATGTTTCTCTGTCGGGATACGTCCGCCGTTCAGATAACAGATCCAGTCGCCATTCTCATAATTTGCATCGATAGCCACGACACAGACCTGGCTTCCGAAGTTCTTCGCGATCTCTTCGATCAACGAAGGGTTGCGCAGTGCCGCCGAGTTGATGGATACCTTATCGGCACCGGCACTCAACAGACGGTCTACATCTTTCAATTCGTTAATACCGCCGCCCACAGTAAAAGGGATGCTGATATTTGCAGCTACTTTTTTGACCAGTTCGGTAAAGGTCTTACGTCCTTCATGCGAAGCGGTTATGTCCAGGTAGACGAGTTCGTCAGCTCCTTCCCGGCTATATTGAGTTCCCAACTCCACAGGGTCTCCTGCATCGCGGAAATTTACAAAATTAATACCTTTTACTGTTTTTCCATCTTTAATATCCAGACAGGGCACTATTCTCTTGGCTAGCATACGTTGATTTCTCCTTTGTTTCACGTAAAACGAAGCAGATCTTTCAAATCGATCTTTCCTTCGTAGATGGCTTTGCCGAAAATTACCGCCGGTATTCCCGCCTCAGCCAGTTTTTCTATATCTTCAATTGAACTGACGCCGCCGCTGGCTATAATATATATAAAAGGTAATGCTTCCCGTATTTCCTTATATAATCCGATAGCCGGTCCCTGCAGCATTCCATCCCGACTGATATCCGTACAGATCACTTTTGTGATTCCTTTGTCGTAATACCCCTCGATGAAAGGGATCAGTTCCTTATCAGTAGTTTCTTCCCACCCGCTGATAGCAATCTTTTTATCTTTCGCATCAGCGCCTAATATAATCTTTTCGCTTCCGAACTTGGTAATCCAGGAAGTAAAAACTTCCGGGTTCTTCACTGCGATACTTCCGCCGGTCACCATCTGCGCACCGCTTTCAAAAGCGATCTCCAGGTCGTCTTCCTGCTTCAGTCCGCCGCCAAAGTCTATCACCAAAGCGGTCCGTGTCGCCAGTCTTTCCAACACACGGTAATTGATGATCCGTCCCTGACGGGCACCGTCCAGATCCACTACATGCAAACGACGGATGCCATGCGCTTCGAACATCTTCGCCACTTCCAGCGGATCTTCGTTGTACACCTTCTTGGTATCGTAATCGCCTTGCGTCAGGCGGACACATTTGCCATCTATCAAATCTATTGCAGGGATAAGCTCGATCATATTCTCTTACAGTTTTAGAAAGTTCCTCAGAATTACTTCACCGACCGAACCACTTTTCTCCGGATGGAACTGCGTTGCATAGAAGTTATCCTTATGCAGCGAAGCACTGAACGGTAATATATAATTAGTGGTAGCAGCCGTATATTCATTTACGGGTACATAATAACTATGTACGAAGTAAACAAATTTGTTCTCCAATTGTGCGGTAAATAAACCGTCTTTAACCTGAGTTATAGTATTCCATCCCATATGGGGCACCTTATCCTCATGACGGTGAGGAATGAACCGCTTTACTTCCGTGTCAAAAATCCCCAGGCACTCTGCATCTCCTTCCTCAGAATGACGACACATTAATTGCATACCCAGACAAATACCCAATACGGGTTGTTTCAGATCCTTAATAACAGCATCCAGTTTATGTTCCTGCAGATGAGCCATTGTCGTTTGTGCCTCCCCTACACCTGGGAAGATCACTTTATCTGCTTTACTTAATACTTCCGGGTCCGCTGTTATCACAGGACTTACGCCCAATCGTTTCAGTGCATAATTCACTGAGTAGATATTTCCGGCATTATACTTAATAATGGCGACGTCCATTTTTCTTTCTCCGTTTTCTTTTTTTATATTGAGTTGCAAAAGTAACAAATTATCATAACATATCACCGTATGGTTTATGAAAAGTTGCCAAACAGTATAGATTTGTAACAAACCTGTTTTCTAAATAGGTAATTGGAAAATGAAAAAAGCCATAACACACGAAACGCCCAAACATAAAAAAAGCCTGCTAATCTAACGACTAACAGACTTTTTTTGGCGGTCCGGACGGGACTCGAACCCGCGACCCCATGCGTGACAGGCATGTATTCTAACCAACTGAACTACCGAACCAAATAAAATAAAAAGACAAAACATTATTCAAAAGAGGCGGTCCGGACGGGACTCGAACCCGCGACCCCATGCGTGACAGGCATGTATTCTAACCAACTGAACTACCGAACCTCTTCTTGGATAATCAATCTCTCTCGATTGCGGTGCAAAGGTAGATATTATTTTTAATTCTGCAATACTTTAAGCAAAAAAAATACACCAATATTTCAACCATACCTGATAGACAACAAATTAGAAAGCATATATTTTTAAGAAAATATCCACTTAACACATGCTTGCCACGCTTAGATACTTACTCGCGTATCTCTCCTTTATGCACAACCATTTTTACCAATGTCTGCATCGATTTATGTGTATCCGAAACCCATAACACCGAATCGTTCTGCGCATAAATACGAACAGGCAGTAAAAAAGAGTATCCTTTGATGGTCTTTATTTTTTTCACCCATTCACCTTGTTGGCTATCATATATATTGATAGCATCGTTATCACCGGTTGCATACCAACGTTCGTTACACAAAGCAAGCGTCTTGGGTTTAAATTCGAGAGAAAGAGACAGTTCGTCCATATCGATGGAAGTTCCGTTTACCAAATCATCATTTACCAATGTCGGATCGAGTACACGTATTTTCTTTCCCTCATAATCTGTAAGCAGAATATTCCCTTCTGCATTGAACAGCATATAATGGGGAGCAAAACCATTGTTACCCGGACTGTTATTTCCGGAAACTTGCCAATGACGGTTTATCTTCTGATAATTTTCTTGAGTAACATCCGACTCTTTATAAATACTGACCTTTCCGTTCTTGTCGCGTGCAAAGATAAGGCCATCTTTCACCGCAAGCGCTTGTGCCTGAAATACCGGACCACTCCATTGTCCATTTCCAATGCAAGTGACATAAGTCAGATCCGGTAGTTCGAACACATGAATGCGCGACTGCCGCTCAGCAACATATAATCGATTTCCTGCCGGAACAATAGCTTCGATCGAACTCCCGAAATTCTTTTCCTCATTGTCGAATTGCCATGATTTCACCACATCCAGCAATCGCCCCTCCTTTGTATTGAATACCAACAAACTGTTTCCTTCCTTTCCTATGTTAGCAATAAAAAGAGTATCTCCCAGATGTGCTACAGTATAAGGCGAGAAGTCCTCCAAGGCTTCCATTCCTAAAGTTTCCGCATTAACTAACTGTGCAGCCTCATAAGAATAATACCAATAACTATCATATTCGGGCGAATCCTCCTCCGGGTTCCCTATATCATCACTGCTGCACCGAACGGTCAGTATACCCAACAATACCAACCAGATATAAACATACATTTTCATATTCACTTTCATTTTTATGGGATCAACTTAGTTTAATTCATTCATAGGGATTGCATAGATACACGCTCCGCTCTTTGTACGGTCTATAATAAACAAGGTATTACGGCGAATACAGAATTTTTCCGGAACCTGCAAGGTGACATCTCCCACAACCGTGTAATCTTTCAAGATTTCGCCTGTCACCGGATCGACTTCGCAAAACTTCTCCTTGCCGTTTGAACTAACAAACAACCGACCTTCATAAAAATCCAAGGCATAAGGAATATTTGCATACGTCAGCTGATCGACACGTTTAAATGTTACTCCTTCACGGATAGCATCAGGGGTAAAGATATCTATACGTTTGGACGGATGAGTAGAATACAATAGTCCGCTCTGTTCATCTACTGCCATACCATAAGTACCGGCGGTTTCACCCAAATGTTCGGAACGGATATAGATACGCGGAGCCTTTTTCCCCGGTTCCAAAATTCGTTCTTCCACAATATCGATATAACGTTTATCATGAATCATAATCAGTCCCTTATAACATAGCACATCAAAAGCATGAACAGTCTGCGAAGGTCCTGTTCCCCAGCTACCGGTACCGATACAAGTGATAAACTGATGGTCTGTCGCATCAAAAATCTCCGTTCGGCTACCCTCATGAGTAACGTAAATCTTTCCGTTAGCACGTGTAACCCCATTCGGTCGACCTGCAAATTTTTCCTGGGCATCCTCCCAGGTCCATTCCTTAATACTTTCCAAATGCTTCTTACCACCGTTCGCTATACTGAACACTTCCAGGCTATAGTTATTATCGGCATCATTCACGACATACAACGTATCACCATATGCAAACACATCTTTCGGACGGAAAGTAGCTGCCGTTGCTCCCGGCACATCTGAATAATCCAACTTGAAAGTAACAGGTTCTCCATCGTTTCCCTCAGAAGTATTCTCTTCGCGTAGCGGTGACAACCCACCATCGAGGGCATCCAGTTCCGGATCTTCAATAATATATTTAGAAGCTACATAGATATCGTCAAAATACCTGTTTTTACTCCGGCGGGTATGTAAGAAACGGCGAGAATAAACCGGCAGTTCTTTCTCCAGCGATAAATCCACATATACATTATTACACAAAGTAGGCCAGCCTGGTCCGGTTTGTTCGTATGTCATATTTCCGGCATGGCCATATCCGAGACAGTGTGCAAATTCGTGAAAGATAGTCTCCGTAATACTTTTATCGTCGGCATAATGTTCCAAATAACACACCTCATGCATACCGAAGGTAGTTCCTCCCCCCAGCCCCATGACTCCTGTCGTATATCCGAAAACCAGTCCAGCATGATTAAGTACTCTCGTCAACAGGGCGCTTTTGTCGATCTCCACCCTGTCATTGTTACTATGCAACGGTCCAAACTCATACAATGCTTTCTCGAACTTTTGCGACGAGAACATATAACTCATGTTCAGCGCAATAGCCACAGCTTCACGTGTATGCGAAGCCTTCATTTTATATTTCCAGCTAGCCTGAGTATCACTATATCTGCCAAAAGCGATGCGCCATTTGCAACGAATAGATTGCAACCTGTCCCAATAAGGATCGTCAGACTCTACCGTGAAAGAAATGTTTTCTCCCGTCAGATACGGGTTTGCCATGATACGGATCTTTTTTCCGCTACGGGTATAAGCCGTCAAGTCTTGAGTGGCAAACGGAATACATACCCGAAGTTGCTGAAACGGCAGCACCTTTTCGAGCGACATAAACATGAACTCTTCATCATATCCATCAATAGTCGCCCAGATAGTTACGTTTTTCAACGCTCTGGGACTATAAAAACGGAGTTGGAAATTATGATCGTCGTCCAATTGAATCTGCAACGGCTGAGTGACATAGAAACTGCGCTGGCTCGAATCGAAATAAATATCCGGCGATTCTTCATCGTTCAACAAATAATACGTATTATCCTCATTATAGGCAGCTTCCGTCATCCTGACGGGCAATTCTTCAATTACAAGACCACCTTCATCGGGTAGGGATACTTCATCATCTTTACAGCCAACCAGCTGCAAAAGCATACCAGCCAACACAAACAGGCTAGTGGGAAATAATCTTTTCATCGTCTGTCTTTGTTTATAATTAAATATAATGCTCTTCCGAAAAAGGGTGCAAAATTAATTATTTTCGATGTGTTTTACCAGTATTCTTATTGCAAGGTAGTCAAAATTATACTTTCATTTCTTAAGTATTCTCTTCAGGTGGGTAACGTCTTGTATTAAATTCACCGTTTCAAATTTTCCTTTATAAAACACAGCCCAGTTATTGAAAACACAAGGCAATTCCTTCGCTTTTTGTAATGTATCCACCTGAATCAATGATAGAGGGACATCATTCATTTCGCAATATTGTCTGACAATCCCAATTTTTTGATCGATATAAGGACACTGCATATCATAATAAATTGTCAGCTCTTTGCTTTCTATTCCCAGCTTTTTTGCATTTTGCGCGAACTTCGGCATTGTTCCGTCAAAAGAAAGTGCGAGCAATTCATATCCGTTATCGGTAGTATCGACTACCTCAAAACCAAACTTTTTCGCAAATGACTGGTCGGAAAGCCAGGATTTTTGTTTTTCTGCCCCGAGCATACAGATACCGGATTTACCTTTTTCTTTGGCATCGGCAATACAGTACTCCATCAATGATTTTCCATATCCTTTCCCCTTGTAACTCCCCAGCGTCCACAAACAGTAGATATAATAATAGTTATCACCAGTTATCGGGACCCAGGCCGTTTCCAAAGGAGCATACTCTATAAAAACCGTTGCCTTTGCATTCAACTTTCTAAAGACATGACCTTCATTCAGTCGGCCAGAAAGCCATTGACGCTTTGCCTCAACACCCGGATGGAGCTTTTTAGTCCGGATAATGCAGCATAAATGTTCATCGGCAAGATTTTCTGTTGTTATATTTATAAAATCAGTATCCATGTGTATTTCATTTCAAATTAGATATTAGCAATCAATAGGTCGTAATCACGTCGTTTTATTGTTGACAGATTATGAAAGACAAATGTAATGAATTAATATGGATAATCTCTATTTTATCAATTTCCCATAGATCATTTCAAATCCCCGACACATCGTCTCTAACATTGTTTTTCAAAAGAACTCATCCATTACAGTTTAAATAACCTTAAATACCTATTTAAATTAAAGTAATAATCACAACACCCAGAATTATCACCTTCTAATTATAAATATTTAGTAGGTGGGAGAAAAGCTCCTTTCCAAAATGAGAAAGCAGTTCTTTCTTCAACTACAACAATGGAAGACATTATCTCATTAACTCCCTCGTGCGAATTACGAACCCAATCAACTTTTACAATGAAAAAATAACAGCTACCTATTGTATCCGTTTTGTTGAAAAAGACGGTATTGACAGTTATGAGAAAGAAGGCAAGTGGATCGGTGTATTTATCTATGGAGAGAATAGTGAAACTGTTATTAATGAAATAAAATAATTGACCTTGACTATTCTATGAACAAGCATTACATTCCAATTGTTATAAATAAAAAAACAATATGGAAACTTTCAAAGATATCATACATGGAGATAAACCGGTTTTGGTTGACTTCTTTGCCACTTGGTGTGGTCCCTGTAAAGTAATGAGTCCAACAGTGGAAGCGTTAGGCAAGGAACTGGTCGGCCAGGCACGTATTCTGAAAATCGATGTCGATAAAAACGAAGCTGTCGCCAACCTGTACCGGATCCAGTCCGTTCCGACTTTAATTATTTTCAAAAAGGGTGAAATAGTCTGGCGTACTTCCGGAGTAATGGAAAAAGGGGCCCTTCTGGAACAAATCAAGAAGTTTATTGACTAAAATCTTTATTCCCGGAAACTCTTTCTATCTTTGTTCATAACAAACACATACGGTTATGAACAAAGAAGAATATAAAAAATATGCAGAGGAACATGAAGACTGGGCTCCCGGATGGGATGCTATCGACGAATGTTTCGAAAAACTTTATCCCGGACAAGAGCCGGAACATTTCGGCACCAACATCATTTCCAGAGCGATGATGGGTGGTGACGAGTATCTCGACGGATACAGTATCTACACCTCCCCCAACGGCTACAAACATCTTGTCACCTATGGCATGAGCGAATTATATTCCAACGAAGAAGCACTGGAAAACGAATTCAGTAAATGGGGATACGAGATGACCATAAAACTACCGGTCGAAACGAGTGAAGAATGTCAATGGGCCATCAGCATGATGAGCAACCTGGCTCGCTACACTTTTACCCAGGAACGCTGGTTCGAACCATTGCAATTCATAGCAGGTAACGGACAATCCATTAATTGGGACATCGAATCAGCCATCACAGCCTTACTGATTGTAAATGACACAGAAGTCCCCGGCGTAAATACAATCCACGGAAAACTGGACTTTATGCAGCTGGTTGGTATCACAGAACAGGAATTACAAGCAATAAAAGCCGATCCGTCAAAAGCATCGGTATTAATAGAGTTAATGAGAAAGGATAATCCAATGTTGGTAACAGATTTATTACGAACAAAGAATTATTTATATTGATTCAAAAAAATCTAGAATAAAATCCTTTTAAAAGGACGAATTACAACAATCATTAAAAAATAAACGAATTGATTCATGGTAATAATACCTTATTACTTCATTTTAAATGAGATTACCTATAAACGATTTAAATAGAAAATATAGAAATTCTCAAAACTCTACATTTTCTATTTAAATCAACTACTACAGAATAGAACTTTACTTGGTCAAATCAATCTCACTTGTTGGAACCCCGGTAAATGATCGCAACACTTTACCATTTTCTCCCTCAATCAATTGATAAGTGATTGTACTAGCAGTTACTCCCTCCCATTTACCTGTCAGGGTAAGCCTTTTACCTGTTTTGATTCCTTTGAAAACTGCTCTATATGATATATTCGCATTATATCTTTGAACAACAACCCGCGCTTTCACTTTTTTGAAAGGAGGAACTTTCACAGGAAAAGAATAAGAGCGTGAATCTTCCTTGGTCTCACTATTTTCAAATGAAGAGGTTGTACTGGATACGGTTGTCATATCAAGGCTCCCATTAAATATTTTACATAGATTAACACCAATTCCTGTTTTAACAGTAACAGAAAAACCTTCAGTTTCCGAAAACTTCGATTGTATAGTGGCTTTTTGAGCAAAGTTTGCAGTCATAGATTGTTCCAAAGAAGTCTTATTCTCCACAATAATATCAGATACAAAATCCGGAGCTAAAGAAATATAGTCCCCCGGCATCTGATAATAAGAAATACTTTCTATTTCAAAAATATCAGCAGGTGTAAATTCCCATCTAAATAAGTCTTCACTACAATAAGGATCATACCCCTCATAATAAACTGTTTTAACCAAGCTACCCTCTGTTGCTGCAGTTGCATACATTTTTCTAGATTTATCAAAATCTTCCACAGGTCCCTGCCAATATAAACAATCAGCACCAAATGGTATTACAGAATACAAATTAATAGTATTTTTGACAGGCTTAATAACAAATGAATAAAACCTATTTGTTTTTATTCCATCAGGATCACGTCTTCGCATATTGCCTCCATAAATTTCATACCATTTATAATTTTTTACTTTGGGATGATTATATTCACCTACCATATTCATTATATACAGATTATGTCCATTAAAAGAAGTCACCCCTTCTTCTGCAGGTATCAACTTATGCAACACCCATTGCTGTAAACCATCACCTGAATCCTTTTCTACTACTCGAAGTTCACTATCAAAACCACCTGTATTAGATCCGCTTACTTGTTTTGCAGACAAATAAGTTGCAGGACCTACAGAATTTGCCAACTTTACATTTAGAGGCATTCCTAATAATTGCTCAAATGGATCTTCATTACTACTGCTACGAGTATCCAATAGGTTGGAGGTTTCGGTTTCAACTCTAATTTCTTCCATATTATCTTGACATGATAATAATAAGCAAAAACATAAGATAAGTACAATATAATTATTTACTTTCATAACTTTTCATTTTAACAATAAAATTCGATACTGAATCATTCAATATACTTATAGTTTATGGAGAATAAGCCATTCACTACACTCTTTACATTCGAAACAATAATACGATATTCAGTATCTATAAAAGCGTCATCTAATGTAATTGAAAAAGTAGACATTTCAGTAGTACCCAATACTGTGTCATACATAATATTTCCATCGGAAGTAACTATAGTAATATTAACCGGACCCAAATTTTCAAAAAACTGGACCGTAATATCTTTATTACTATCTTCCAACCAAATTTGAATTGGTATTTCTGGATTGATTGATTTCTCCACTCGATTCCAACTACCTTTCAACACTACATTTTTACGAGCGAACACCTGGATAGATAAACACATACCTAAAACTAGGAGAGATAAAAATTTTAACTTCTTCATAAATTAAACCATTTAAATTTTAGGCAAAAATATGAGAAACAACTTAGACCATGAAATAAATCCCCAAAAGCACATAGGACTAATCGACACTGACAATCAACCACTTACAAACAAAATGCAGGACAGAGTACTTATCTAAACATCCATTAATTAACTAATAACCAATCAAATAACTATATATCCATCAAACATTCACAAATAGACGTTTTTGTACTAGAAATTTGTAACCTTTGTCGAACTCTAACTCGTAACTTTGAAACTGAATCCGGATTTATATGCAAAATAACAGCTTCCTGATTTTTATCTAATTTTAAAAGAGAAAGATAACAATAGTACATTTCAACAGTATTTTCTTTAAAACCAGTCTCCTCCAATTTCTCATTGAACAAAAAATATATATTATTTACGCTATTCACCAACAGATGCCAATCTTTTACTGAAATTGGTGATTTAGAAGCACCAGGCACTACCACTTGTGATAATTTCACAATCTTCTTAACAATAGGAGTCAGATACAACATTTTCTTCCTTAAAACATTAAATTCATTTCGGACCTGTAAAACTTCCTCTTTTTGTTTTTGGTATTCCGATTCTCGCTTATCTAACAACTTCTGAACATCTTCCTGATTATCAGCTTGAACCATTAATACTTTTAATTGCTCTAAATCTTTTTCTTTTTTATCCAATTTAGCAACCAATTGTAATAATTTTTTTTCTTTATCATCTAATGTTTTTTGCTGCTTACAGATCTGCTCTCTGCTATGCTTGGATTTTATATAATATAGGAAGGCAAATAATAAGCAAAAAAGAATTGCTAAAATCAAAAATATAAACAAACCCTGTCTATTTATGCGTAATTGATTATTCTCATTTAATACTTTAACATAGTTGTATTTTTTCTCTATCTCATCTATTCGAGCATTATTCTGGACGAAGGATATTGAATCAGACTCCTGGCAATGCAATTCTAAATAAAATAATGCATCAATTGGATTATTGGACATCTTTTCTAATAAATAATGCTGATATGTTACACCTACTGAAGTATAAGCATTTTTTGTTTTTTGTTCTGATTCTTTCAAATAGTACCGTGCTTTATCTAAATCACCATTTTCCAAGAAAAGTGTGCTTAATGCTAAATAAGTAGGGGCAATCTCTGTTGTGTCTAATTCTAATGCTTTCAATAAATATTTCTCCGCACAATATTGACAATCCATCAAAGAATAAACATTTCCCAATGCATTCAAAATGGAAGCTCGTGCAACCGAATCATTTATTGCATAAATTATAGAATCAGCCACCTTTAAGCTTTTTAATGCTAAATTTAAAGAATCCTGTAGACAATAGGTATAACTCACATCCCTCAAGGCTAAAGCGTAACTTCGACTATTATGTGCTTTCAAAAAATATTCTGCTCCTTCTTGATACTTCTTTCGAGCTTGATCAAACAGATCTTTTAATTCATATAAATCAGCCATATAGCTACATATATATCCTGCCAAATTATATTCTTTACCATCTTTTGCCAAATCTAAAACCCGTAAATAAGTATTCATTGCTTCATCATACCTTTTTTCCTCTACATACGAACGACCTAAATATAAGCCAATCTGTATCCGTTCATCAATGGTCCCATCTTTTTCATACCAAGTTTGAGCTTGTATTAAATAAGAGACATAAGGCATGTCTTTATGCAAATCATCTGATACTTTTCCCAACAACATACACCAATGAGCAAATAGTTCATCATTCAACTTATCTGGCATTGTTATACTATTCAATAGTAAATAAGCACTATCAAGATTTGTTTCAATTAAAGTTTCTGCTTGATTCACAAAATGATTGTGAGTATTATTCTTACAAGCAAAACATAAAAGTATTAAGATCAAAGTTATAGCAAATATTGATTTCATTATATCCAATTAACGGTATCATTATAATATAAACAAAAAAGGAATCCAATTAATTGAATTCCTTTTTTGTTTTACATTAGGATTCCTTTGGTATTTGAATTGTAATAATTTGAGATTTACCCCATGTTGCAGCGGTTGTATCTTTATTAAACTCTTTGATATAGTTAAATCTAATACTTAAAGTCTCATTTCCTGCAGCTGTTTCCTTTGACTGTAATGTTTTAAAATATCCACGTGTATTAAACGTATAATAAAAAGGAGTAGTACCTACAATACCTTTTCCATCAGAAGTTTTTACAACACGAAGGAAAAAATCATAAACACGTTTTCCATCTACAGTCTGCGGCTCTTGATTATAATCATATTGTAACTGATATTCATTTACCTGATCTGATGGAGCTTTCTCATGACTGGATCCCACAAACAAATAGTCTTTAATAGTAAAAGAATATTGTCCGAAATATAGTAAAGCCATATCCGTAGCAGCTATTTCATTCGGTATAATATTAGCCGTATCAAGAGGCATAGCAAAGCGTCCCCTACTATCAAATTTTTGAGTTACAGCAGCATTAGATATCGTCCAATATTTTTTCGTTCCATCATTTGCCGGATCATCCCCATTCAAAGTTCCAGTGAAATAAATACAATCACCTGGAGTCAAATCTTTAAATGCAGGAGAATAACACGGAATAGAATAATCATCCACATAAGCAGCAATACCCGCCTCTGTAGAAATATCAATTACCGCACAACCAGCTACACTACTCTCATTACTTCCATCCAAACAAGAGGTCAACAAAATAGTTGCTGCGGCAACCACGCCTAAAGATTTTAGCTTCTTCATTTTCTGTCTTTTAATTTTTATGTTATTAGTATTTGTTTCTTATTAAAAGCCAAACCGGAAACCGGCCTGCAGATTTACATTAAATGGTTTTTCGGAACGGACAGTTTCGATCGAACTGCCATTATCGAAATAATAATCAGCCCCTACTTCCGCATAAAGACTTACAAAACGAAGCAAAGGATAGCTTACACCGGCACGGGCATTCACCGACCAGAACCATTCTTTCATACGAATATGATCAGCTTCCTTTTCATATAATTCATTATGCATGTATTTTTTCGTAACCAATTTACCCGCCACATTCACTTCTGTCATGACTCCCGCTGCCGCATAAACCTGGAAACGTTTCCATTCAGCTATTCTATATGTCAAAGACAACGGAATACCTATAAAATGAAGTTTCTGACTCGTTTTATTATGGTATGCATCGGATGTTTCCCAGGAAGAAGACAATAAGGAATAATTCAAACCGGTTACTAAAGCAAACCGGTTATTTAAAGAATAACTCACTGACATCCCCAAAGAAACCGGTGTCTTATGTTTTACATTTGTCTTTCGCGCTGAATTCTCAAAATTAGCAGAATTCAAAAACAATAACTCCTGATCCGTAAGCGATGTATTCTTCAAAGCATATGTATTCAGCGAATTACTTGTTCCGGCAGTTACACTTCCGCCTCCCATGCCAAATCCCCATCTGCGTGGAGATACTCCTTTCTCTTTCTTGCCGACAGGAGCCGCATCCGCTATCAACGAACGGGTATCATCAGCAGAACCCACTTCCGGATAATCCTGCTCAACTTCTTCTGTTTCAACAACAGCAGTATTATCCGGTAGTGTTATAACTTCTGCATTCTCCTCCATATCATCATCTGAAGAAATAACGGCAGGTTCATTTTCAGCAACCTTTACAGTCGCCTTATATGTTGCCTGCATAACCGGCTGTTGCACTGCTGCAACCGGTGATGCAGTAATTCTTTCCTCGACAGGCTGTACCTGAGTAACAGACACTTCCGTCTCTTTTGCCAGTTCCGTCTCTATTTTCTTTGTTTCCTGTTCGATCTTTTCAGCCAAAGGAGTCGCTTCCTTCTCTGACTTGAATAAATAAACGCCACTTGTTATCATCAACAGCGAAACTACGGCTGCCGCAGCCCAGTAGCGTAATGTCCGGCGGAAAGGTACCGGCGCTTTTACCGGCAAACGATCGGCTATGGCCTCCCAGTCCCCCGGCATTGTATCCACCTCAAAATCCTGCAATTTCGAGCGGAACAAATCATCAAATGTATCTCTTTCCTTTTCCATTCTTTCCTCTTAATACAATGCGTTAATCCTCTTTTGTAACATCTGTTTGGCGCGCGTAAACTGTGAACGTGACGTACTCTCCGTTATATTCAACATGTCGCTGATCTCCTTATGCGAATACCCTTCAATTGCGAACAGGTTGAATACCGTACGGAAACCGGCAGGTAACTCCTGTACCAGCTGCATCAGTTCAGCCGCCGACATATTGGAGATAGCCGAAGCATCCGGTTGGATCAGCTCCGCCGTATTATCCAGATCAGTCGATTCGCGCAGCACATCTGATTTACGCAAATATTCCAATGCACAATTTACAAAGATCTTTCGCATCCACCCCTCGAATGAGCCAATTCCCGAATAGGAGTCCATACTGGTAAAAACTTTAACGAATCCATCCTGCAGCAAATCACGGGCAGTCTCCCTGTCGTTCACATAACGCAGACAAACTCCCATCATTTTGCGGGAATACCTCTCGTAAAGCTCTTTCTGAGCCAGCCTGTCTCCCTTCCTACAACCATTTATCAGTTGTGTCTCATCCATTCAGTGTGTGCCTTCTCACCTCTTACGAGGCCGTACAAATATTATGATGTTATTCTCGTGCAAAACGCTGCATGTTTTACGAACTTTTTTTCATAAAAGAGGCGGACACATAGATCCGCCCCCTACAGGTATGCTTTGCAAAGATAAGATGTTCTAACGAATTTCCGTGTTAACGGATATAGACTGCTTACTTTTTTTTCGCAGGATCGACAGGGCATCCGGCTCCATCGTCCACAGGCACTGCCTCCATACCGATCTTTTTAAAGGCTGATGCCAGTTTGGTTTTCGAGGTTTTATCCGGTTTGTAAGTGACAACTACCGTACGGGTAGTCAGGTCACATTTCATATCGGTCACTCCTTTTTCGAATGAGATATTCTTTTCTACTTTTTTCTGGCAATTGGCACATTCCATCCCTTCAACGAAGAAAGTAACGGTATCTTTTTTCTTTTTTGCATCCTGTGCATAAACCGTAGAAAGAGTAAAAACGGCACAAATCAATGCTACTACTAACTGTTTCATAATGTATCTATATTAATTGGTAAATATTTTCTGTTATTTAATCACGGCTGATGTTGAAACGCAGGCCGGCATATATCTTCCGTCCGTGAACCGGTCCCCAGACCATCGAACCGTCAAAATTGTCTCCCCGCGGATTTTCCGCATCTATGATCGGATGAGATTGCTTATAGTCAAACAAGTTCTCCGCGCCGACATAGACGGACCATCTGCGAAAATACTTTGTAATTTGCGCATTCACAACTGTATAAGCATTAAAATTAGGCTTCCACAGCGGATTTGTTGCATCCGGTGTCGGCATCCGGCCTCCTCCGTTGAACTGTCCGGTCAAATCGAACTGCCATTTCTTCAGCGGGGTTTGATAAGATGCGGTTGCCAATGCTTTATAATCGCTTACCAACGGTTTCTTCAAGCGCTGTGTCACACCCTCTGCATTCCGGTAATCGGTTTTAGCATCCGTATAACGGTAGGCGGCAGTCAGTGTAAACCCACGGAAGAAAGGATAGGTCGCTTCCACCTGGAAACTGTTTGAATAGGATTTACCGTCCAGATTATAAAAACTGACGGCATGGGCATCGCTATCCATATCGACAACTACCTGCTTCAGGAAGTTGGTATAATACCATTCGCCGGTCAGCGTCAGTTCTTTTCCAAACAGAGGAATGTAGAATGACAAATTAACGCCAGTGTTCCAGGCTTCTTCCTGATCCAGATTATCCGCAATATTCATTTTACGGCTACTGGATAACAGGAAATTGTTTTCTGCAAGAATATTAGCCGTACGGAACCCCTTACCGGCAGAAGCACGGACATGAAACCAGTCGAACGGATTATATTTAATATGTACGCGAGGCGTAACAAAGAAATCGTACAAAGAACTGTAATCTGCCCTGATGCCGCCTAATAGTATAAGCTTATCATTCAGGTTGTAAGTATATTGTACATAGGCACCCGGAACAACTTCCGTACGATCGAACACTTTACGCACATCATTCTGCAACAGGTTCTCGTTAAAACCATCGTAGTTCATGCTCAAACCGGTACTCAGGCTATGGGCCGGAGAAAATTCCTTTTCATAGAGCAGGCTCGCATAGACATTGTTCTGATATACATTATAAGGAGTACGGTCATACATGGACTTTTGTTCATGATAAGAACCGGACAGGATCAAGGCTACGCTCTCCACCTTTTCCTTATCAATGATATAAGCCTGTTTGGTATATAACTCCGCCCGGTTCGTATTCAACTGCACACGATACGGATCCGTAAAATCATGATGTTTGGTGGCCTGCCCTCCCGTACGGCTTTCGTACAGATAACGAACTCCATACTGGGCTACATAGTTATCCAGTTTGTGATACCAGCGGTTCATCAGGTTGACCTGTTCTCTTAAAGGTGTATCCAGAAAACCGTCATCATTACCGTCATGCTGTTTCTTATCGTTCGAATAATGCACCAGTAAACCGGTCGAAACCTTATCATTGATATGCCAGGAAGCATCCGCATTTCCTTCGTACCGTCCGGCATCACTACCGAACAGGTTTACAGAAAAAATATCAGCCGTAGGCGGTTTCTTAAATTCAACATTGATCTGCCCGGCTAATGCCTCATATCCGTTCTTTACGGAAGAGGTTCCTTTGGAGACCTGGATACTTTCCATCCAGGCACCCGGAACATAATCCAAGCCGTATAAGGAAGCTGCTCCACGGAAATTCGGATAGTTTTCCGTCAGCATCTGCACATATGTTCCGGCCAATCCCAACAGCTTAATCTGGCGAGCTCCGGTTGCTGCATCGGCATAAGACACATCCACAGAAGGATTTGTCTCAAAACTTTCCGCCAGATTACAACAGGCAGCACGGCAAAGTTCATCATAGGTGATCTTCTGAGTCTGCAACACACTGGTACGCGAAGCGATTGTTCCTATTTTACGCTCGCTGATCACGACTTCCTCTAAGGCTACTTCGCCTTTCAGCTTTATAACCAGAGGTTCATCTGTATTCGTTACCGGCATGACAAACGTTTCATAACCGATATAACTTACAACCAGTTTGTTTGTACTTTTTCTTGTTTTCAGTTCAAATGCGCCGTCTACATCGGTAGTCGTGCCTTGTTGGGTCCCTTCCCAATAAACATTCGCCCCGATGATCGGCTGGTTGTTATCATCAAACACATGCCCTTTTACTTCCTCCGCCTGGGCAAAAACTGCGCAGAAAGTCAATATTATAATAAGATAGAGTTGTTTCAACATGTCTTACATTTGAGTTATAATCATTAATTCAGAGGAAGCAGAGCTTCCTTTTGGGATCGCCAAAACCACCTGTTATATAGGTATCAGTCTCTTACACAACTATCTGTATCGGCCATCCTAAGAGAACGCGTTGCGTTCTTGTCAAGGCCTCAGCGGGTGAACGTCCGCAAAGGGGAAAGATGGAGCGGTAGGAGCATCTGCTGTTTGAGCGAAGCGAGTTCAGATGCGACAGCGGAATCTTTCACCGAAGCAGTGAAGCCGGTGCAGCCTTGATCTTTTGACTACTTTTCCATCAAGGGAAAAGTAGATAAAGACCTGCTAAATCAAAAGTGCAGTCAATAAATTCAAATAAATACGGGGACAGACAATGGGTGGTCCATCCTGATTCTGTGCTATAAATTCTTTTATGGAAGGAACCGGCACGAGTGAGGCAAAGGAAGAGCCAAACGACAAGAGGTCGACCACTACCGGCTGTAATTCTACAATGGGGTTATTAAAGCTCCAGTCAAAACTGATGCGTTCCAGGTCACAACAGTCATCTTCACAGCAGCCGGAAGAACATACAGGTGCTTCTGCCGCCTCATCGCAACAGCCATGACCATGCACTTCACAGCAATTATCATTCAATAAAACTGCAACACCTTCCGTACGGCAATCGCCACAACAGTAGGTAATAAAGTTCACTCCGGCCCCTCCATAAAAAATAAGAGACGCCAGAAAAACGATAAACAAATATGTTACAGCTTTTTTCATTCAGCACAAAGATAGTGCTTTCGTAAATCCGCTCCTAATCGTTAATATTATTTAGGAAATCTGGAAAGGTAATAATACGTTTCCGGAGACGGCTGGCTCTCTATATGATAGCGGGTAGAGGCCGAGACACTGAAACTATATCCTCTTTCTTCATTCGGGCCGACAGGCAGGTACAGAACCGTATCCCTTATCCCTATCGCCAGCATACATTTGGCTGCTGCCGTATCGATCGAATCCGTCAATGAATAATAAACCGTATAGGTTAAATCCTCTTTTTCTTCCGACGGCTTCTGCCAGGACAATTTCAATTCATCCCCTTCCCGATCCACACGAATTTCACCCGGAGCAACAGGAACACGGTCATTCAGCCAGGTCAGCGGAAATAACTGAGCAGGATATTTATAATAATTATCTTTCAGTTCATTATACAGTCCTTTTGTATTATCCAGAACATTCTCACAACGGAAAAAAGTAGCACCGGCACCACCATAATAACGACTATAATCTATCTGGTCTGTGATATCATTTACCGTCCAGTCCGCCTCCGACTTATCCATCCGGTAAGCTCCCAAACCTGGAACAACCAAACGTCCGTTACAATTTTCCACCCAGTTATCCACAAAGGGGAAAAAGTTATCATGCAGGTAATACATCATCGGAACAATCATATCCTGTTTTCCTTTCTCCATCCACATTTTAGGGTCCTGGAAAACACTTTCGTACGCCGTCCATCCGGCATTAGGAACCCGTTCGATACGGTTATATTTACCCAACGGCGAACTGCTGACCTGAACCCAGGGTTTTGCCAGTTTCACCCAGTCATAAATACGGTATACCATTTTATTGATATTCTCACGCCGCCAATCCGCCAAACGGGTAGACTTGCCATACTTCTGATGAACCGCTTTATCCGGAAACGTCTTTGCCTGCTCCGGATAACGGATGTAATCGAACTGGATACCATCGATATCATATCCGTTTACCAGCTCTTTCACCAGCGACAAAATATAATCGGCTGTCTCCGGCACACCCGGATCAAGATACCATTCGCCATTATGACGCTTGCACAGTTTGGGTTTGCGCTTCACAACGGACAGTTTTCCCTGTTCCTTCACAGCCTTATCCGTACCAACAGGAAATGTCACAAACCAGGCATGGCATTCCATCCCCCGTTTGTGACATTCTTCTATTGCAAATGCCAGCGGATCATATCCGGGCATCGTTCCGTATTTTCCTGAGAAAGTTTTGGAAGCAGGCTCAATAGACGAACGATAAATAACGTCACCCCTCAGACGAACCTGCAAAAACACTGTATTGAAATTGGCATCAGCCAACTTATCCAGCATAGAACATAATTCCTGTTGCTGTGCTTTTCTCCCCGCTTCCGTTGTAGCCGGCTTCTTCGGCCAGTCGAGACCATAGATGGTAGTCAGCCAAACCGCACGGATTTCGTGCTTAGGAGATTCAACCGCTCCAATCGCTTGAAGCAGGAAAAAGACCAGAAATAACAGGCAATACTTTCTCATTTCCACTTATTTATTGAGTGGCGCAAAGGTACTACTTTTTCGTTATTTTCCAATTTCGGATAAGTAGCGCTCCGCTTCTATAGCGGCCTGGCAACCAGTTCCGGCAGCCGTAATCGCCTGGCGGTAATGCGGATCAGCCACATCGCCCGCAGCAAAAACCCCCGGAACTTTCGTACGTGGCGTACCGGGTACGGTTTTGATATATCCCACTTCATCCGTATCGATCCACGGTTTGAAAATATCGGAATTCGGCTTATGTCCGATAGCCAGGAAGAAACCGTCAATAGCGATATCCACCTTTTCTTCATCCGATTCACCCATGCGTTTTACCAGATGGGCACCTTCCACCCCGTTCTCACCAAACAGACCTATTGTATTATGTTCAAACAATACCATAATATTCGGCGTGTTAAATACACGTTCCTGCATAACTTTCGAAGCACGCAGAAAAGGCTTACGGACAATCAGATAAACCTGTTTTGCCAGTCCTGCCAGATAGATAGCCTCTTCACAAGCCGTATCACCACCACCGACAACAGCCACCACTTTCTTGCGATAGAAGAAACCATCACAGGTAGCACAGGCAGATACACCCATTCCTGCATATTTATTCTCATCCGGAATACCCAGGTATTTAGCAGTTGCTCCGGTTGCAATAATTACCGTTTCCGCTTCAATAACCTTTTCCCCGTCAATTGTAATTTTGTATGGAGCAGCCGAAAGATCCGTTTCCGTCGCGATACCAAAACGAATATCTGCACCAAAACGAAGCGCCTGCTGTTTCAAGTCTTCCATCAGTTCCGGACCGGTGATTCCTTCGGGATATCCCGGAAAATTTTCCACTTCTGTTGTTGTAGTAAGCTGGCCGCCCGGTTGAATACCTTCATACAATACCGGAGACAAGTTAGCACGGGAAGCATAGATTGCTGCTGTATATCCTGCAGGACCGGAACCTATTATAAGGCAACGAACCTTTTCATTTATTGAATCGCTCATACTTTTTATGTTAATTGAATATTGATAATTGGCTGTTATTTCATCGCTTCTATTTTACCGGAGGTCTATCACCTCTGCATCCGGATATTCGCTTTCTTTAAAAACAAAAAAGTCATCCGGTTGGTTTATCCCTGTCTTCAATTGGCTAATATGAATCGTGTTGCTGACTCCGTTCTTCGCTTCGATCCTGATCGATGCAGGGAAATTGGAGAACTTCTCGATTTGCAACACGACTTTGATGATATCGCCTTTTTTCTTCGGTGTCAGTTCGATATCATAGGCTGTTTTTCCGTTCGACGCAGTGCTTTCCCCTATATACTTAGGAATAAACCCTTTCTTATATACACGTAACAACAAAGCCGGATTGGTAAATTGCAATTCCTCTCCGCTCGGCGTACTCACATTCACTTCGTCATTCCGTTCCACATAAGTCCACTGGGTAGTCCCGTCGAACCAGGTTATCATATCAGGAGTGACCAACGTAAATTTATCACCTTTCATATTGATCGTTCCTTCAAAACTTTCCGATACTTTCTGTACATCCGAACGGGTATTCAGTTCAAAAGAGGCTGTTATACCATTCGAGTTTTCGTAGGCAGAAGCCGCTTTATCGAGGATAGATACCGGATTCTGAGCCTGGCTTATCACTCTTGTTCCAAAAAGAAGGCACAACAGAAATCCCACAAACGCGATTCCCCGCCATATTCTTATTTTTCTCTCTCTTTCCATAAACTACATTTACTAAAGGACATATTATTTCAGGGAATTCAGTAACTGTTCCAGATTATACTCATCCTGGATCAGGACCTGACGGGCCTTACTACCCTCAAACGGTCCGACGATTCCGGCAGCCTCCAACTGGTCCATCAAACGACCGGCACGGTTATAACCGATGGCAAACTTACGCTGGATCAGAGATGTTGAACCTTGCTGCTGAATCACAATCAGACGGGCAGCTTCATCAAACAACGGATCACGGTCTGACAGATCCACTGATCCCGGAGCCTTGTCTTCACCACCTTCACCTACATATTCAGGCAACAGGAAAGCAGTCGGATATCCGGCCTGACCGGAGATAAAATTGACGATCTGTTCCACTTCCGGAGTATCGACAAACGCACATTGCACACGATTTGTATCGCCTCCCTGTGAGAACAGCAAGTCACCACGACCAATCAACTGATTGGCACCCGGTGCATCCAGAATCGTACGCGAATCGACCATCTGCATCACGCGGAATGCCATACGGGCCGGGAAGTTCGCCTTGATAATACCGGTAATGATATTGGTAGACGGACGCTGCGTTGCAATGATCATGTGGATACCGACGGCACGTGCTTTCTGGGCAATACGGGCGATCGGTGTTTCAATCTCCTTACCGGCCTGCATGATCAAATCACCGAACTCGTCGATGATCACCACGATAAACGGCATAAATTTATGCCCCTTCTCCGGATTCAGATGGCGGGAAATAAATTTGGCATTATATTCCTTGATATTACGCACATGCGCTTTCATAAGCAATTCATAACGGTCATCCATTTCCTTACAAACGGAGTTCAGCGTCATAATAACTTTTGTACAGTCCGTAATTACCGCTTTGTCCGCATCCGGCAATTTCGCCAGATAATGACGTTCCAGATCGGAATAGATACCAAACTCTACCATCTTCGGGTCGACCATGACGAACTTCAGTTCCGACGGATGCTTCCTGTACAATAAAGAAGTGATCACGGCATTCAACCCGACGGACTTACCTTGTCCGGTAGCACCGGCCACCAGCAAGTGAGGCATCTTACAAAGGTCGAACATAAAGATTTCATTCGTAATCGTCTTACCCAGCACAACCGGCAGGTCATATTTCGATTCCTGGAATTTACGTGAAGCAACGACCGACTGCATAGATACAATCTGCGGATCCTTATTCGGCACCTCGATACCGATCGTACCTTTACCCGGCATCGGGGCTATGATACGGATACCCAAAGCCGACAAGTTCAGGGCAATATCGTCTTCCAGATTCTTAATTTTTGAAATACGGACCCCGGTATCAGGTATCACTTCATATAAGGTAATAGTCGGACCGACGGTTGCTTTGATAGAGGCAATGCTGATACCGAAACTTTCCAGCGTCTGCTTGATACGTTTCTGGTTAGCCATCTGTTCTTCCATATCGACCTGGTGGTCGCTTACATCATATTTTTTCAGCAATTCGATCGGTGGATTACGGAAGCCGGACAAGTCCAGTTTCGGATCGTATTCACCCAACGAAGAAGCATCATACACTTCATCGTCTCCGGCCGGGACTTCCACCGTAAAGCGAGGATCTCCGGGAAGATCTTCCGGCTCATCAGGCTGATTTTCCGCATTCGGAGCATCATACACTTCTTCTTCCTGCGGCACTGTCACTTCAAAAGCATCATCATGGGAGATCGTTGAATAAACCTCTGTCTTCTTCCGGCTCTCTTCCTTGCGGGCTGTTTCTATTTCTTTTTCAGTATCGAAAACAAATTCTTCTGTTTCCGGCCGTTCGTCCGGCTGTTCTGTCACTACCGGGTCTGCTACCTCATCCTCATCATCTTCATGGATATCCTCTTCTTCCGATACTTCTTTTTTCTCCCCTTTCAAACGGTTCTTCAACCACCCGAAAGAAAGGACACTTTGTAGAAACGGTATTGTCCGTTTGCTGGAGAATATGGCGATGATCAGAAACACCCCCGCCAACAACAGTATCGTTCCGGGAATACCGACATTCGTAATCATCACCTCCGACAGGTAATACCCATGCTGTCCTCCCAGATAAATAAATGTATCTTCATATCCGCTGATAAAGACAAAGGCAAAAAACATAGATCCCCAAATCAGCATGGCTGCACAAAACAAAAACCGTTTCAACAGCGATACCCGGCGCAGGTTCATCAATTTAGCTCCTACCGACCCCAGGAAAAACAGGATCATAAAAGAAGATATCCCAAACCACCGGTTCATCAGCAGATCTGCCAGGACAGCTCCCCGCACTCCCGTCCAGTTCTCGACGGAACCTCTGTTGGTCAGCAAGTCTGCCAACGGAACGTTTTCTATCTTACTCTGATCGGCCCCTCCCGTAAAGAAGAAAGAGATAAGAGCCAATCCTATATAAATGGTAATAATAGCTATCACCAACCCTGTAATGAAACGGGTACGTTCATTAGTGAAAAACATTTTCATCATTGCGAACTTACCCGGTTCATTATTATTATTTTGTTTTGTTGTAGTTGCTTTCTTTGCCATGCCAATCACATTTTATGTGCACTTTTTGTGTAAACAATCATATTTTCCGCACGAAATAATGGCAAAAGTACAAATTATTCCTTTAGACTACCCTATAAGAGTCCAAAACAAAAATAGAGATTGCATCAAAAAACTCCATCTGTCATATCTTGATGCAATCTCATATCTAAGTAGCCCCCAAGGTTTACTTAATAAACATACAATTTAAAGAGTAGGGTAAATATCATACAAATAATAATCTACATCTTTACTGATCAAACTAATCTACACCGTCAGTTATTTATCAGTCAATTTATACATTTCACAAGCTGCCATCAAAAAGCCGCCAGTTCCATACACATATACTTGCGGTATTTTTTTCTCTATACGCTTCGGTGCCTGACCTACAGGTTGTACCCAGCAAACTCGTCCTTCTGTATCAACCGAAGCAATAAGAGCTTGCCATCCTTTAACAACTATCGGTAAAAATTTATCTTTAGGTAAATACCCCTCATTTATTCCGTAAGCCAAGGCATATACTATCAAGCCCGTACTACTTGTTTCTGGATCAGGATAAGCTTCCGAATCTAGTAAACTGGCCCGCCAAAAACCATCTTCACACTGCAATTCAGCTAAACGTTCACTCATTTCACGGAAAAGTTGCAAATAATACGAACGATATTTTTTGTCTTTTGCTGGTAATGTCTTCAGGATCTCTGCAAGACCACCTATTACCCAACCATTTCCACGCCCCCAAAATATTTTCTTTCCGTTTGCCTCTCGTTTATCCAGATAATTTCCATCACGGAAGAATAATCTTTCCTCTTTATCATATAGATGATTGTAAGTCGCTTTAAATTCTTTGTCAGCAAACTTCATAAAGGCATTATTCCCGGTTATCGCATATAAACGTGAATAAACAGCCGGAGCCATATACAAAGCATCACACCACCACCAACGGTCGCTCTTTCCTTTTGAGATGTCGATATTACCTTGTGGTTGATGATTAATAATCCATTCTGTACATACCAAGGTTGGTATTAACATCTCTTCTTTTTTATACTTGGCATACATATCCAAATAGCCCTGCGCCACACAAATATCATCCGCATTATATATACGGCCTCCTGGCTGCCAATGTTCTTTGGAGAATATAGAATTCAAATATTCAAAGTATTTATTGTCTCCGCTCAACTCAGCCCAATCGAACATACCATTATACAACACTCCATTTCTCCAGCCACGAGCCGAACCACTACTGAACGGGGATGTCGCATAATCACGGACCTGCCAATCTGCAACTTTTGTTGCTACTTCCTTTATTGCAGCTTTATTCAAATCCGAACTAAACCCTTTGGCTTTCTGATTGACACGAATCGCACAATCGTAAGCTTTAAAACCCGGATATTTATAGTTATACATCCACAAAAGGTTCGGTTGGTCGCCTGAATAGTTTCGGACAACAAAAGGACGCACATTGTCGCGCTCCGACTTCTCCGTGATAGCTTCCGTTTTCCAAATATTCTTCCCTCCTACGAATGTCCATTTTTCAACTTCGAAAACATTGTCAATAGGCCTTGAAGTATAAACAATTGAGGGATTTTCATGATCCAGGTAAATACCTCCTGAATAATTTTCTTCCGTTTCCATATTGTTTTTATTGTTATAGTCCTTACGCATAAACCACTGACAAGCATCCGTTATCTTGTGATTTTCCCATTGTTTGCCGTTCCAACGTGCATACCAATAAGAATGAATACTCCGTGCATGGGAGAAACGGGCATATACCAATACTGGATTTTCCTCTTTATCAAAAGCGACATCCCATATCCAAGCCTTGTCGAAAGTCTTTGTTGCATCATAGACTTTGTCTGTTTGGCTGGGCATAACGGGCTTGTCAAAACTGTCAGAAATAACCTCTCCATTTGCTTTATACAACTTGCCATTCTTATACATCATAAAGTAAATGGAATTGGTTGCCCTGTCACGAGGATGTGCATCCGTAAATGCAAAGTATATCTTATCTTTATGGTTAGTCGTCACTTTCATGTAAGGACGACCTTCTTCGCCATAGATAGTATCGTTCACTACTATCGAAACCGGATTACTCCAGTTTTTAAAATCATCGGTTGTTACAAAAGTAGGTTTAAAGTTTCTACCCCTGAAAAATAAATATGTTCGGTTATTCTCTGCCGAAAGCATGGCTGAATTACTATAACAAATACCCAAGTTACCCGGCATTTTAGGATCTATTTCCTGTAAATTTCCCCATGAGCCAATATCTGCCGGCTTTTCTGAAATAGCATAATACATCGGTGAATTGACTGTCCCGCCATGTGCAGAGAAAAAGATAACCAACCTTTTATCTGGCAAAGCCATAATAGACGGATTGGCATGATCGTCATAATTAAACCGATCACTCAACTTAGTCTGTTCTCTAACCTGAGTTTTCGGATTATAACTAAATGCCCAGATACTACCTTCTTTATCTACAAACCCACCAAACATTTTATCATCTACATAGATAGCTCTCGGATCCGAAAACCAGCACCATGCACCATCGTTCGTTATAAAGGCATAATCTTCTGAATAAGAAGGAGTATCCCAGTTATGGGTTTGCGCCTCCAAGTGCCCCCCAAAAAAGAATATGGACAATAAACTTGTTTTTACTATCGTTGATATTTTCATATTTATATATAATTAAATTCCTAGATAAAGAGTGTGCCCGAATATTATTCCGACACACTCCATTTCATTTATTTTTATTTATTGAGATTACAATATTGCTCCATCTTTTGGTACGATCAATGGTTTTACATTTTTTTCTGTTCCTGGATAACCGATATTCTGATTGATAACACCTTTCAAGTTGGTATTAATAGCAGTTGCCGGTACAGGCCATAGAACATGATGAACACTCATCTTATATTCGGCAAATTTGATTTTAACACCTTTGTTGTAAAAATTATTCTTAGCCATTACCCAATCATAGAAGAAGTTATATCCAGTTTCCTTCACATTTGCACTTCCCGGCCCTGAAAAATTATCTAATTTATAAACACGACCACCAAATATCTCACACGGTTTTCCAGTTTTAGCAAATGTATAAGCAATACGAGACAATTCCGTATGACGTGCCTCTTCATAATAAAGTTCACGCGCGCGCTCATCTAAAATAGCCCCGATATTAACATCCGCAGCAGTTAATGGATCTGCTCCTGAACGATTTCTCACAACATTCAACTGTTCAGCTGCTTGAGCCAGTTGATCTTTCCAATAATAACATTCTGCCATCATCAAATAAACTTCAGCAGAACGATATATATACCAAGGCGACTCACCACCTCGCCATTCCGTATTCATTGGATCTGGAACAAATAACTTATAATGAGGCCATTGAAACCAGCAACGAATAGAATCTTCTACAGAAAGAGCTGTCGGTTTAACAATATTCTTGCCATACCATTCACTTTTACCATACAAATTGGGATGATTATATTTCAAGTCACTGACATCTCTCCAGCTATCCCGGTTATAAACCCCTCTCAAATCATTCTTCTCTTTATCAGTCCAAATTGTATACTGAAAATAGTTAGTCGGACGAAGACGACCAATACCACGACCATACATTTTATTCATATCCATATCTGGATTCGTTTCTTCTGCGGCCAAAGCAACACTTGTACCTGTTTGTCCATCCGGTGTCTTTATTGAAGCACTGTTCCAATAAGGAGCACCTTGGCGCATAGTTAACATTCGCACCGAGTTTTCCAATTCCGGATAAGAAACGACATACATAAGACCTTCCGTGTTCGACATATCCAATTTAGCTTCAACACTATGCAAGTCATGCATTAGGTTTGTACCTTCCTTAGACTGGTTAGCTGTAAAACGCTGAGTCATCAACGGATGAAGAGCAACTATCTCTTTTCCCACTTCAATAGCTCTGTCAAAATCCCCCAATGCCATACACACTTTCATCAATAATACACCACAAGCAGATTTATTCGTCTTTCCTCGATCTACATTTTCAGGTACCCATTGATAAGCGAACTCCAACTCAGGCTTTAGTTTTTCCAGAATACTCCATCGGTCATGGGAGTAAAAATCAAATGTAGGAGAGTCGATTTCTTTATCAATATAAGGAACATCTCCAAACTGATGAACTAATTTATTATATCGATAAGCTCTGTGAAAATAAGCCATACCTAAAACTGCATTACGTTCATCCTCTGTATCGAAAGTAGCCTTATCAATACGCGAAATAACCGTATTTGCATATTTTATACCATTAAAGCCCTCTTTCCAATACCACCCGACCATTGTTGTATTCTGATGATTCAAATTCGCATCAGGTAATAGAGTGTTATCCATATCTATCTGCGGTCCTGCCTTATCCGTAGTTCCTTCTACAGCCAAATCAGACTGAACCATTTCTGTTATAATAGCTCCTGGATCACCTGCGAATTCAGAACGCATCAATATTTCACAACTAGCCAAAGCAGAATAAAGTCCCTTTGCATCAACAAACGTATTTTCCGGTGTATAGAAAGATAGAGGTTTAGGTTCTAGCCAACTATCACTACAACTAGTCAATAACGAAGCTACCGCAACAGAGACTAATAATATATTTCTTTTGAATCTTAAATTTTCCATAATTATATTATTTTACAAAGTAAAGTTTACACCTAAATTAAAGTTTCTCGGAGTCATCGTTCCTGTTTCTGGATCCCAATATTTCCATTTAGGAGCAAAAACAGCCGCATTACGTACGCTTAAAGAGAAACGCATATTCTGCACTTTAAATTTCTTCAAAAAATCCTTAGGAACATTATAGGATACTGTCACATTATCCAAACGGATGAATGACTGATTCACATAATTATTGCCTATGTTTTTAGATCCGATACGGGCAAAATCATTAATTGGATTTTCAGCAGTCCATCGAGGCTGGTCATAAGCAGAATAACGTTCGGCAAAACCAGCATTGGCCGCCCCATTAAATGTCTTATATTGTCCCCAATTAGAATAAAGTGTAAATGACAAACTCAAATCTTTATAGAAGGTAAATTCATTGCGTAATGTCCAACGGAAACGAGGTGTTTTATAATGCTGTAAAACTTTATCCTTATCAGTCATTACACCGTCTCCATCCTGATCAACATATTTAAAGTCACCCGGCTGATTTCCATATTTAGCAGCTTCTTCTTCTTCACCCAGTTGCCAAACTCCATCACGCTCATAATCCCACATGCGATCCGGATCTTCTCCGATAAACCAACCATTTTTAGAGTCGTCAGCTTCCTTTTGACCTATGACATTTCCATTGTCATCAACAATATCAACCATATCTCCATAAAGACTTTTGATTTTACGACGGTTCAAAGAAAAGTTACCTGATGCACTCCAAGCAAAATTATTTCTATTAATGATATTTGCATTTAAAGTCATTTCAAATCCTCTATTCTGCAACTGTCCTAAATTTGAAGCCACTTTGGTAAATCCAATTATTTCAGGCAGTGATCTATCCACCAACAAGTCATTAGTTGTTGCAAAATAGCCTTCTAAAGATCCAGAAAGAATATCATTGAACAAAGAAAAGTCTAACCCAACGTTATAAGAGGATGAACGTTCCCATTTCAAATTCATATTGGCCATTTTTTCAACAAACAAGTGAGATGTAAGATAAATATTTCCATTCGCATCAATATAAGCATACTTATTGGAATTTAAAGAAGCAAGAGCCTCATATTGTCCAATATCCCTATTACCATTCTCACCCCACGAAAAACGAAGTTTACCATAATTCAACCAATCGGCTGTTTTTTCAAGAAAATTTTCAGATGTAAAGACCCAACCCAAAGCTACTGCCGGAAAAGTGGCGCGAGGGTTTCTTTGTCCGAAAGCAGAATATCCATCACGACGAATAGAGGTCGTTATCATATATTTATTCTTATAAGAATAGAATACTCTTGCCATCAAGGCATCTCCTGTCCGATAAGTATCATTACTTGAAACAAGAGGGACACCTCCCGCCTGCAAACGATGATATCCTAATATATCACTTGGAGTATACCCGGAAGCTTTTGCAACAGTTTCCCACGTTTGTCCTTTTTCTGCATTGGCTAGCAATGTTACTTCTATATTATGAATTTTATTAAATTCTTTTTTCCAACGTAGAATATTATCTATCTGCCATGAAAATTTTTTAATATTCTTTCTTTCCGAAGCACCTCCTTTATTTGCCCATTCTTCATTCTCTGAGGATTCATGGTTATAATATTCCCGCCACTGATAGTTTGGAACAAAATTCATTTGATACTCAAATCCAAATGGCAAATGTATCTGGGCATAAATATTAGCATTCAATGTGTGGGTCAAATCTTTACGATCCCTGTACTGATTATCATAAAAAGGATTTATAACCATTGTTTCTCCTGAAGGGAGTCGCTGATACTTACTATTCGGATCATTACGGTTATCAGAACAATAAGGTGTTACTTTTGTCAACTGAGTCGTATCACAAGGCAAAAAGCTTTCATCTCTTGTTGCAAAATTTGAATTAAGACCAATAGTCAAAAAATCAGTAATCTTAGATTCCAGATTCAAACGAGTACGGAATGTTGTAAAGCGTTCCCCTGACACAAATCCTTCTCTATCTGCATATCCAACAGACCAATAATATGACATATCTTCTTTTCTGTTTGATATACTGGCTGTATAATCCTGTTGCAGACCTGTTTGAAACATCATATCCGCCCAATCAGTTTCAATACCTGCCATATAATTATCAATTTCTGGAACTTTCAATTCCAGACGATTTAGCCAAGAACGCATTAATTGATCATTTGTAACTTCCGTTGCTGGTACTTTTTGGTCATAATTATACCAGTCGAGCTGACTAACTCCGTTCAATTGATTTGGATTGATAAACATCTGAGGATATTTACTTAAATATTCATCTGTGTTACGTCCTATTTCATAATCCTGTCGCATAGATAAAAAACCGGCTCCATCCAAAACTTTACGCTGGTTAGCTACTTGAGAAAAACCTACATTTGTATTAAACGTCACAACTGGTTTTCCTGTTTTACCTTTCTTTGTAGTAATCACAACGACACCATTTGCGGCTTTCGCACCATAAACTGCAGAGGAACTGGCATCTTTCAAAACATCGACAGAAGAAATATCATTCGGATTTATATCTTCCAAAGCTCCCTCATAAATAACTCCATCCAAAACCAGTAATGGTGCAGAACCAGCTTTTAACGTTCCTTTTCCACGAACTTGAAGATCTGCATCTCCTTTAGGAGTTGTCGACATAGCAATGGAAAGACCTGCCGAATTGGCACGCAGCAAATCCTGAACGGAACGAGGAGCTTCCATTTCCAGTTTTTCTGTTTTTACACTGGAAATAGCACCTGTCAAGTCTCTTTTCTTTGCCGTTCCGTAACCGATAACAACAACTTCCTCCAAGTTTTGAGTGTCTTCTTTCAAACGAACAATAACGTTATCATTCGTAGGAGTTACCACTTGAGTCAAATAACCGATATAAGAGACTTCCAATGCACTCTTGTTTCCTACAGTTAAAATAAACTGCCCGTTTATATCAGTTATTGTTCCATTTTGAGTTCCCTGCTCAACAACATTGGCACCAATGACAGGCTCTCCATTTTGATCAAAAACTGTTCCTCTCAGTTGCTTGCCATCTTGTTGAGACACATTACTTTCAGAGCTTGACAAAATAATATAATTATTGACAAACTCATATTTCAAGCTATGTCCGCGCAAAGCTTCTTCCAAATATTCTGAAACCTTTGCCTTTTTCTTCGACAACGACAAATCAACATTTGAACGAATACCACTCGTACTATACACAACCAAATAATCAGTCTGATTCTCTATTTCCTTAAACAGTTCTTCTATCGACAACTTGTTCGATTTCAACTGAATGATTGCATTCTGCGCTTCTGTGTTAACTGCAAATAACTGACACACGCAGACAAACATAATAAAAAAGGATAGTTTCATAATTCTGAATGCCTTTTGATATTTTTTTAGACATAAGAAATGTATTAACAAAGGATTTATTTTCATATCTTTGTTTTGTTAAGTAAATACTATTTTTTTGATCACAAATGGGTTTGCTTTTCGCTAAATCGGTAGATACGCCAATATCTGCCGATTTTTTTAATTTGTCATGGACTCATACATATTACATTTAAAGGTTAATACTTTTTTTTACTTACTCAGAACGATCTGATTCAACTCATCATCTTTTTTAATATTAAATTTATGTATCCGCTGGATCAACCGGAGTATTTCCAGCACGCCATCCCTTTGACGGAATTTTCCAACATATTCATAATTTAATATTTCCGGGTCTTTCACTATTATTTTTACATCATAATATAATTCGAGTTTCTTTATGATGCTTCCTAACTTTTGCCTTTTAAATGTATAAATACCTTGGCGCCACAACAATTCATCCGGATCCTTCGTCGACAGTTCCAGCCGTTTCCCTTTCTGAACCAGATACTGTTCCGGAGAAAGTACAACTCCTTCCGACTCTAAAGACGGGAAATAAGCTTTCACAGACCCTTGCTGAAGATAAACACCGGTATAGTCACTCCCCGGATAACAGAACACATTGAACTGAGTACCCAAAGCCTTTACATCGATCGTTCCGGTAGAAACAATAAAAGGTACTTTTTCGTTTTTAGCCACATCAAAAAATCCTTCCCCCGATAAAAAAACCTTCCGCTCCTTTTCAAAAAAAGAAGGATAAGATAATTTCGAACCGGCATTCAGCCACACTTTCGTTCCGTCAGGCAACGTCAGTTCCGCACGCTGTCCGGCAGGGACAAGCAGTTCCTGCTGAAAAGCGATCAATTCTTTCTGTTCTGCCAGATTCCCCGAAAAATAATAAGAGGCCAGCATCCATGCAGAAACAAAAGCAATTACAATGATCGCAGCATACCGGCTGAAAGAGATCAGCATTACTTTTCGTTTTTGAACATTAACCAGCTTTCTGAAACAGGCATAATTTATCCGGCCCTGCTCCTTGTCCATCCGTTCGGGAGTCAATTCGAGCAAGCTATGTAAATGTTGATAATCTATTATCCGGGATTTCAGCGCAGGGTCTTTGTAGGCTTCTTTCAGAAGCTGATCCTGTTCTTCTTTTGATAAATTTCCCTGACAATATTTTATTATTCTTTCATCCATCGTGTACGATTCTTTATATAGTAAACGAACAGGAAAAATAATCCCCCTAAACAAAATCAATTTTTTTTCTGTTTATCTCAATTTTCCCAGGAAGATAAAAGGAACAAGAGTAGCGGTAAGTGGTTTTTCAATTCTTCTCTCAACTTTTTGTAGGCTATAGTCATTTGGCTTTCAATGGTTTTCACAGAGACATTCAATTCTTCTGCTATTTCTTTCTGCTTTTTCCCTTCTATTTTACTCATTACAAAAATTTCCCGGCACCGTTCGGGTAACGTATCAAGTGCTTTCTCTATGATGTCTTTTATATTGTCTTCAGAAAGGCCTTCTATATTAAAAGCCTCCAATGAATCAAATTTCATACGGAAAGACAGATCGAACTCCTCCTGCATTTTAACAGCAGCTTCCTGTTCCATCAATCTCCGCCGTAAATAATCGATACATTTATTTTTCACAGAGGTAAATAAATAGGCAACCAGGTTTATATGGAAACCCAGTTCCTCTCTCTTTTGATAGAACTCCAGAAAAACATCCTGTGCGATATTTTCAGCCTCCTCATCAGAAAGGACATAGTCGCGTGCAAAATATTTGACACGCGAATACCATGTTATGTAAAAATTCTCGAAATCCATCAATCAGTTTAATATCTCACAATAACTCCTTTATTGTAAACAAAATTAAACAAAAACGTTGGATATGCAATACTGTACTTCTTTTTTAAAACTTATATCCAACAGTTATAAACGCTGATAAATTTTTAAGAGCATAATCTTCAAATTCTATTATATCCATTGGCTCGGAAAAACTGCTAACTCCATCATGTACTTTGACCAGTCCCAATTGTCCTTCCAAGTCCACCACAATTCTCCGGTACTCATAGGCTATACCCAGTCCAACTCCGGCATCAAAGCGTTTGCATCCCATATTCCCATCAGTCATACCACCAAAGGTATTGAGTTTATATTCTTTATGAACATTGTGGAATCCTGTAGTACCCGGAATCGGTAACCATACATCGATCGACGTTTTGCCTCCTACTCCATAAGCCATATAAGGCCCTCCCGAGAAAACCAGGTTAGATGTCTTCGTAAGATGCAACCGGGCTGACAACATTATGGGCAATTCAAGATAAAGCATATTCACCTTAGCCTTTCCCAGATCTTTTCCATCTTCTTTAGATCCCTTTGAAACAAAATTCAAAGAAGGTTGTAACGCCCAGGTTTTATTAAAACCATATTCCATACCAACGCCCACCTTATAAGCGAATTTAGTATTTTCCTCCGTGTTCTTCCCCCACATGCTCGCAATCCCCGCCCCTGCTTTTACCCGGAAAGTTACCGGGGGTTGAGCATACGCTTTAGCACTCAGGAAAATAAAAACAACACATATTCTTAAAACATATTTCATATTCTGTCCAAACTAATCTTTGCAACTCATCCTTTACATACTTTTCATCAACTAGCATGAATGTACATCCAGTTATCCCATTATTATTGTTTTTCGTAATCTATCAGAAATGAAAACGTATTCCAGCATCCAAATGCAAACGAAATATTCCCGAATGTTCTCCATCCTTATAGTCTATATTATCCTGTTTAGGAAGAGAACTCCCAATATACCCTAAATTCGCTCCGATTCCGATATGATCAGACAAATAATATTCTGCTCCGACCAGGAAGTTATACCCAAATCCCGATAGCGATTCACTAACTCCTTTTGCCGATTCACGATATTTAAAATAACCGATGCCGAATTTTTCTTCTATTCCCCAACGACCCACTTTTTGTTTCATCACGAACTGAGGAGCAATATAAGCAAGCCCTACATTCACATCCACATGGGAATAACTGTAAGATGACTTATATCCCGAATACATCAGACCGGCACCAAAACCACTCCTGGACACCCAGTCATAACCGACTTGCCAATCCATTCCTTTCCTGGGATGACCAGACGCTCCTTTCGGTAAATAAAATTTATTGGTCATGAAAGCATAACCGATATTCGCATAAAACGTACTATGCTGAAATGGTGATTTACTTGTTTCTGCATGACTCATATTCTCAGAGTTAATAGGTACCGGAACAGAATAAGTTTCTTCCCCGGTTACATTTACCGTATCACCGATCCACAGCATATTCCCCGCTATCTGATGGCAACTGCTACCCAAAAGGGATGGTTTCCGGTGATCTGTCAAAGCTAATGCATTTCCTCCTTTTTTTGCCGTCTCCTGTTTCGCCAGAGCAACGACCTGATCATAATTACATTTGGTAGAAGCTCCGCCATCCACTACTTTTACATTCCCGATAAATTCTGCCAATTCAGGCACAGAATGACCCACTCCGTAAAGACGTACTTCGTCAGCCGTCACACGAGACGGGTAACTTTTTACAAGATCTGTTATTACTTTGGGAGCACAACTACCTAAGCATAAAGGTAAAAGTAAAATCAATAATAAGTTTATTGTTTTCATTGTTTACAATTTAATATTTTTTATCTCATTATAAGATGATATTTTGTTCTTTCCAATATAGATATAGTATACTTTTATCATTCAGAACTAGTTGATATTAGATTCAGGGAAAATCCATCTATTTGTTTGCTCATCTTTTCTTGCAGTCAAAATATAAAAACTTTTAGCAGGAATTTCCCCTTGATATGCAGGTACAAATCTTAATCGTTTTACTATATCAAGAATAGTCTTACGCATATTATCAAGAACAGGATATTTACCATTAATTTTTATCATAGAGTAACAATAGGGTATACCTTTTTCATCAATCAATATAAGAATAGGTATATATTTATTTTCACAAACATATTCAGACAATAACCCAGAAATCAAATCCAAATATTTTTTTGAATTCTTATTCAATTGTGGAGGATTACTCCAGTAAGTTACAACACTATTTTCAACACCTTTCACATATAATTCATAATAAATATCAGTACAATCCATTGAATCTTTTAATCCAAATTCCACATTCATTTTTTGTGAATACACTGTAATAACAGAAATGAATAAAAATACTATAAAACATTGACACTTTACCATCTTCTTGGAATTTTATATATAAAGTGCCACCATTTTCTTTTATAATATTGAGACTCTAACATATCAAACGTATTCATCTGATAATAAGTTATTTGACTCAATGATCCTATAGATGTTCTAGGATACAATCCACTATTCTGATATTGGTGAATAAAACCAAGCCTTTCCTCTGGAAAATAATGCCTATTCTTATACTCCAAAGGCCAACCTGTAAGATCCTGCTTTTCAGGACTTACACCAGATAAAAAACGTTTCCTATGAAACATTTCCTTATCGTAAGTAGCATACAAATCATCAAAAGACTGAAATGCAGACTTTCCATATCTAATTTGAGCCGTATTTATATCCGTACTACCTAATGCACCCTGCCCGTCCATAACATATTTTGGTCCACTAAAATTTTCCACATACTCACCATCAAACCCAAAATAATCAAGCGCATCCTGTTGCCAAACACCTCCTTCTGCCGTATATTTCCCTGCAGAAAAATCTTTAAACACACTTTGATTTGACTTGAATCCTTTTCCTTTAAACATATTCTTCATATTATCAGATGTTAATGTAGCAAAAGAAGCACCAGAGACACATCCCCATAATAAACCTTTTCCTACACTTGTACCCCACAAAGCAGCATCTAAACTTCCGACTAATGCACCTTGGGCAGCTCCAAGACCTACATTTGCAGCAAAACTCATTCCAGCTCCGCCTATTGGCGCCATTAGCCCACCTACACCTCCTGTTATGGCACCTTTCCAAGCTCCATTCCAGAAATTCTGTCCTTGTATTGCACTTTTTACACCTCCACCAACTGCTCCTACCGCTGCACCTACAATCATTGCATCCAAAAAGATCCCAAAGCCGGGTATCAAAGCTGTAAAAAGAAACTCTCCCGTTGGATCTTTATACGACAACGGATTATTCAACGCATACGCATACCCATTATAAGACTGCGTAAAATCCGGTACCTGAACGACCGGATCCGGGCTTAAGAAACGTCCCAATACCGGATCATACAAACGGGCATTCATATTAATCAGACCGAACATCTCCAAATGCTCATGGCCAGTAAAGCCACGATCAAACTTCATCTCCGGCAGATTTGTATATTTACTCCAGTCAGAGACATCACGCCTGCGTCCCCAAGCATTAAAATTCAGACGTTGCACTTCAACACCTGATGCATTAGTTATCAACCATGGAGAACCCAAATGGTCATTATGATAATAATACATACCAGCATCGGAGGTTCCCTCCGTATAAACGGCTGCTATTTCTCCTCCGGCATAAATATAGTAATTTTTACGAGTTGTTGAACCTTTCTGTATCTCTTCATAAGGACCAGAATAATATTTAGTAAATACAGTCGAATTATTTTCTACATATTGACTTTTTATACGACTATTCTCGCCATTATAGATTATCGTATATTTTTTGTCGGATTCTTTTATTTCTATAGGAAGACGCACACTGTTATATTTAACCGATAAATTGGTATTCGTCAATCCCATACTCTTACTGGGAGACACATTCCTGACTGCATGAGGATGATTTGCATCATATTCATACGTCCCGGCATCCCATTTATAGGTAATATTACCATTAGCGTCATATTCAACTCCGTCAACCAACCGATTCATATTATCATAGGTAAAATCATCTCCCTGCAATTTAATCAAATCTTTTCTGTTTCTGATATTTCCACGCGAATCGTTATTCTGGTAACCTATGTTTAATAAAGGTGTAGTCCCTTTTAAGGCACGAATTGATGTAGGTACACCTATCGTATTATAAGTATAACTACCCTGCATACCATTTCCTAAATTTACAGACAAAACCTGCCCTTTGGCATTTTCATCACTTTTCTGCCAGACTGTCGTAGCACTCGGTTGCCAGATTATTTTATAAAGGTCACCATTGGTATATTCATATTTTATTGACTTCGAGTTTGGGTAAGTCATCGTTTCCAGTTGTCCTTTGGTATTATAACTGTACAAAAATTGGAAAGATTTGTTCTCTACCGTTTCTGTTTTCGATTCCAATCGTCCATAATCACCATACGTGTATGCAGTTTTAACACCACCATACACCACCGAACCAACCTGTCCTTTATACTTCGAATCATAAGTATAGGAAAACGATTCCTCATCCCCCCTTTTATAGGTCTTTAGCAAGCCATTATTATCATACACATATTCTTCTGTTTCGCCTCTGGCATCCGTCTGCATCTTCAAATTACCCCATCCGTCATATGTATAAGATATTATTCCGGCATTCGGATCTTTCAATTCGGTACGGCGCCCCAATAAATCATAACTGATAGTAGAAAAAACAGAACCACAAACCACTTTCACCGGATCACCCGACGGACCATAAGTATAAGTGATCTTACCACCCGGATCCGTTACAGACTTTAACCTCCCGGCTGTATCCGTCTCCCGGACAGTCGTATATCCCTTAGTTCCATCATTGATTGTTGTCTGATTTCCTGAATAACTATATGTTATTGTTCCCAAAGGAGTCACTAATTTACTTATTCTGCCATAATTATCATATTGACTGGTATGATATTGAATTGCAGACGAAGTGCTTCCCGAAAAATAGGGCTCAGACATTTTTATAGCACGTCCCAAAGCGTCATACTCCGTCACTGTAAGAACCTCCTTGTCTGAGAAATTCTTATAACCGGATTGAATCTCACGCCCTAAAGCATCATACCAGTTTTTAACGACCTGACCGTCACCAGCCGTTTGTGTTCGAAGAATTACAGATTTTGAAGGATTACCATTCGTCCATGTCCAACTCGTTAAAACATTATTTCCCGGTGAAGAGCTGGACGTCTGCGTCTTGATTTTTCCGAAACCATCATAAGTGTAAGTCGACTTATCACCGTTAATATCCGTATGAGAAGACATCAAGCCTGATACTGGTTCATAAATAAAAGACTCGACTTGTCCTAATACATCCGTATGAGTATCTACAAAACGCCCATTTACATATTTATAAGATTCCACACGGGAAGTGTTACCTACCGTTTTAGTTTTTGTTGCGACATTCCCATATTCATCATATGTATAAGTGACCACCGATTTATAAGCAGTCTGATTAGGCTCAACCGTTTGCGTATGCAACAACCCTGTTGTGCTGTAATAACTATAATCGACCGTATTTGTTTGCGAACTGCTATTAACCGTACTGACACTCACACTTCGTGTTAATAATCCTATAAGCCAGTCTGCTGTATTATTACTATATGTATTTGTTACTTTTTGTACATCTCCATTACCATACGTTGCAGTCTGAGTCAACAAATTTCCATAATCATCATAAGAATAATTTGTTGTTACTGTTTGAATAACCTTATTTGCAGTCGGTTCATAAGTTTGTTCCGTCACTGATGTCGGTTGATATACAAATGTCCCGTATGCATTTGAAGGCTTCGTTAAAGTATTCGTATAGTTTGTTTGTGTCAATTTTCGGTTCGTCGGCGTGTAGATTTTTTCTATGCTTTTAACAGCCGCTTGATAATAAGTATCTGAAAAACTCTGTGTAATCGTCGTTTTAACAGAAGTACTTAAATCATTCATTATTGTCTTTGTAAACCCCAGAAAGCCACGTCCCCGTTTAAATACTTTTGCATTCTCATAAGTATATGCAATACTGTTCGTTCCCCCGATACCATTACTTATACTAACCTCCGAAACCAGTTTGAAGGGAGCAGTAAAAGACAAGCTATCATATCCGAAAACAGTTGCACTCCCTCCTACGGGCGGAGTTTTTGTATATATGGAAGTATCCGGCATTTTTTTATAGGAAATAGACGTCACATTCCCATGAGAATCTGTTGCTGATTTCAGTAAATTAGAAAACTCGGCATTCGGCATATACAATTGATACCCTTTCCATGAATTAGGTGCGGACGTTACTAAAAAGCCTAATTTACCATCGCCTCTGGTATCCAACGGGAAAAAGTTCCATTTATCGGACCCGTATGTACTCACGCTGGAATATTCCTTAAAATTGCGCCCGTTATCATATCCTATAAAACATTTGAGAGCACTTAAATTTTCCGAAGATTTATCAACGGCAAAAAAATCATCATTTCCGTCACCATTCAAATCACATACATAAATATCTTTAGAATAAGTATTAAATTTCTTAGGAAAAGAATAACTTTTAAATCCGGAACCGGTAGATAACAACGTTTGCCATTCACTCCATTCCATATCGTTCCAACCTGTCAGTAATAAATCGATTTTCCTATCTCCATTAAAATCGCCAAAACTTATTTTATGCTTTTTATTCGGGAATGTTCCGGTCCGGCTTCTATACAATGAACCGGCTCCGTTATTTTCCATATAGTCGTAACCATCGTCACGAAAATTAATCACTTCAGCCAAACCATCGCCATTAAAATCCCATACTTCCACCTGATCCCAATTCATCTCTGAAAGAATAGTACCCGTTTTAATTGTATTAAACGCAGTCAATGTCCCGCCAGAATAGCCGGACATACAAATTTTATAATCCACAGAGCCATTCTTCTCCTTATAATACACAAACAAATCCATAGCACCATCCCCATTAAAGTCCGCTACACGAACTCCATGAGGGCGTGACTCAGTTGTAATAGCAGGTACCGGCCCTGCCGTAAATCCATTACCTGTACCATAATAAACAAAATAATTATAGTAAGTAACAGATGCCCTATTTTCAGATGTCTGATTTATTAACGTATCTGCCAATGAAGCTGAAGACAGATCGTTCCCGTTAAGAGATTTTGCTACAGTCTCCCGGCACGCCAGGAAATCTGTAATACCATCTCCATTGTAATCACCGGGAACCGGCTCCTTATATCTTTCAGGAAGAGTTCCACTCCCCGAATAAGTGAGCTTATTTCCATCAGTATCCGCCAAAAACAATCTCCAGCCTGTCCAATTGGCATCTTCCATCGGCGTTGCTAAAAGATCTGTTCTACCGTCACCATTATAATCCCCCAAAGATATATAGGCTTTATTGATGTAGTTCATGGCATTTGACGATTGATCGTATACAACCTGTTTATGCTTAAAATCAGTATTTTTATACCAATTGAATACTATCGGTTTTAGAGTTTCATTATTCTGACCGGTAACTGTAATTTTTGACAAAAGATAAGTAAAATCATTTCCGTCATAATTATAAGTCATGGTATATCTACGATAAAGCTCTGCTCCATAATAAATTCCGATTTCACTTAACAGTTTAGTTTCCTCAAATTCACTTCCTGCTATATAGTTCAAGTTAACATCATGATTTCGACTCGTATAAGCAAACTTCACAGAACAATAAGGAGCACGGTTAGCACTTCCCATATAGCCTGTATAATCAATCTGTTTTAAACGAATTTCTCCGTTGTCATCATTTTTTTCGTATGTATACGTATAATAATTCCCTATACGATCTTTTACTTTATTGAGCATCCAGAATGCCACCTGATCTTTATGAGCTCCCTGAGCATATAATTTAGAATCAGATGTATTACCGTATTCCATAATCAAACCCTCTTTTGTCTTTACCTCAAAATAGGCTGAAGAAGTATTCGGTGATACGATTTTTATTTGAGAGTAAGGATTCATTTCCGTTCGGTATTGATTCGTCGAGGCATTATACATCAAACGATTACCATCCAACATATATTTATCTGTATTATCAAACTTTATATCACTGATATAACCATTATGAAAAACAGTTGTATTGGCACGCGTAATAGAAGATATAGCAGACAGTGAAAAACCCTTTCCCATAACACCATCTCCAGAAAAGCTGTTATAGACAATGGAAATGTCCGGTTTTAATCCAGCCGTTCCAGGAGGTAGATCAACCGGTATATTATATGTCGCATTTCCAACCGGACCAATATCGAATGAACCGGATAAGTTCGATGTATTCTGAGCTAACCCTTCCCAAGAGACAAAGATTAGTAATATATATAAAACGTATTTAGCCATAATATATGTCGAAATAATTAAAGGTTTGAATCCACTACATTTACTTGTCGCATAATCCGATTTCCAGATTCATCATAAAAAAACTCAAATATCAGTCGAGTCGGTTCTACTTTTATATTCAATGTTCCCCCCAAATTTGTTTCAAATAGTCCATTTAACGTTACATACCCTGGAGCTATAAGAGTTAAATTGCCACTCTTCGTTACCGTTACATTCCGTACGGCAAGAGTATCACAACCTAAAACAGAGACAACAGAAGCTACAGTCTTGTTTTCATACAAATTAACACAAGAAGAGGCATAAGCTACTGAAGAACGATCAATTTGTTCAACTCTCAAACTATCTTGTCCTGTTTTATATATACTATCCTTCGATTCTTTCCCCCCTTCTTTTAAGTCTCTGGCAAATACAATATCCACAAAACAAAATAAGAAGAAGGCTGACATACATAATTTCACATATATCATAAATGTATATTTTATTTTCATAGGAAAATCAATTAACAAATTTCTTCAATGTATCCGCTTTCTGTCCATCCACATACAAGGCATAGACGAACGTTCCATAACCAATCTCTGAAGGATTGATATCCACAATATCATTGGCAATAGTCAGTGTAATTTTCTTTACCACCCTTCCAGAAATATCGAACACCTGCAAATACGCATTACTAAAAGTAGACGGCAACGTATAAGAAACAGATGCACCGGCTCTATTATATAATTTTGCACCTTCTACCATATCTGGATTGCCGGTAGATGTTGAACGCAATGTAGATTTCGTTTCTACAGACAATAAACTTTGTAACATCTCTATCTCATTTTGTTGTTCCTGGATAGTAAGCCGCATTTCGTTGATACTTTCAACCAATAAAGGAATAAAGCCGATATAATCAATAGATTTTACACCATCTTCATCCGTTTTAACCAATTCGGGCAATACTTTCTCTACATCCTGAGCCAAAAAACCAATTCTTTTACGAGATGCCTCTTCTGCTTCCTTGCGGTCAATCACATTTTGAAGCTGTTTGTCTCTGTTTGCTTTCTCAATGGAGGCTGCATCCATGGATGTTTGCATATCTGATGTATTTTCTTGTATACTTTGTTCCTCAGTAAACTTCGATTTATCAGGCTCACGATATTTGTTTATTTCGGAAAGCTTATAATTATAAGTCACTCCACTCACATGGGACAGAAGATCCAACGGATTTTGAAGCGACTGAACATTTTCTTTCAACCGGGCATCAGAAGTTATATCGACTCCGTTCACACGGAGATTTGTATTAAATACAAAATTACTGTTGGAAGCCGGATTATAATAAGCAATAATATTACTGGCCTGTCCGCCTCTGGTTAAATAGATACCGTTTTTACCATGCAACCACAGTTGATCAGAATCAGTAGTGCCATATTCTCCTATAAAAACATTCCAACCATTATACGGAAATTGTCCAAAATCACCAAATGTCAATTTCGATCCTGAACGCATATCGCCATGAGGTCCAAAAACCTGCATTGTTGTTACATTTAGTGGGTCCTCACCATCTAATCGTAAAGTTCCCACTTGTACACGACCATTCTGCAAAACCCGCAACTGTGCATTAGAAGTAATTGCCAAACAAGACATTAAGATAATTAATAAATATAACTTTGTTTTCATAATGCTCTTACTTATTTTAAGTTTGTATTTGTATAAATTTAATGTTTACATGATTTCTTCAATAAATACTAAATGTCCCATATAACTCTTTGCCCTGATCATTCTTAAAAGTAAGCGTATAGTTACCTTTTTCAAATTGATCCAGATTTATCGAAGTGTTACCCCTCTCCGAAACTGTTACCATTTCATTATAAATGACTGAGCCTTGAGCATTGCTGATCGTAACCAGCACCTCCCCTAGACCACATAAATAACTGATATTCAAAGCACACTCTTCCTGAAAAACGGAGATCGGTTGTGAAAGGCTACGCTTTTGCGGAGTTGACAAACTCCCTTTTAACCATACACGCGACGATGCTGTAACTGAGCAGAGTTCATAACTATTCACATCAAATGTTCCAACCATACTGTGAGAACTCAAAATACTTCCCATAAGCAGGATAATGCTACATACTGTTTTTACTGCCTTCATAGACTCTGGTATTATATTAAACAATCTTGGTTATTTATCTCAGAGGTAAAAGTATATACACGGATAACCATAGGCAAGGCCATATAACTTTTCCAGGCAAACAATCAAACGAATAAGCTACATTTCAACACTTTACAGCAATAGCCATATAACTTTATTTTCCAAAAGAAATCTGGTTTATCCTACCTTTTAAGCTTCTGGTCTAAAAAATCATTCAAATTGGCATAAGCCTCGATGCCCAATTTTTTCCGTATGGCAGAACGCTTCGTATTAATCGTGTTGATGCTGAGAGCTAGGATGAAAGATGTTTCTTCCGTAGAAAAACCAGAATATGTTAAACAGATAATACGGAATTCTATTTCTTTTAATTGAGGAAACTGCTCTTTCAGCTTAATAAAAAATCCATCGTGCAACTGGTTTATGACATCATACAGAACATTCCAATCCAAAACATCCTGACCATAAACTATATCATTAAACTTTTTAATCCAGAACTCATTCTTATGAGTTTTTTCATTCTTCAGGTAAAGTTCAAGACTAGAGGCTTTCTTCATAACATTAAAATGATGAAGCAAATATGTACGGAACGATTTTTCTTTCTCATTAAATGACTTTTCTTTTTCATTCATTGTTGCAGATAAATTTGTTAGTTGACGCATTTTATCTTCCAATTCAGATATCTTTATCAAACGCGAACAATATAATCCATAAGAAATTTTTCCGATACAAATAATAATTACAATACAGAATACTAAAGCAATGAGTATATAAGTCCTATCCAATTTTAACTGAACATTGTGCATTCGGACTTTTTCATAGTCGTATTTCTTTTGAAGATTCAATAACTTATTATCCAGATTGGCATCCATTTGCTGTAAAAGATTATCTGAATAGATTTTATGATATTCCAGTGCTTTCAAATAATTTCCTTGATACTCTTCATTCTCTGACAGAGTTTGGTACAAATTGGTTTTAGTATACAAATCTTTTATACTATCCTTCCGTTGCATCAAATAATTCATATAGACTTTAGCAGAGTCCGGTTGATGATTTTCAGTATACAGATCCGACAAAAGAGTATATATTTTAATTAACCCGTCAGAATCAGGCTCATGCAACAAAGCTTCCTTCAAATAATACTCAGCTTTCGACAAATCTCCTTCTCTACCATATAATACCCCAATATTTTGCAAGACACAAGCTTTCTGTTCCTTCAATTTTTCCCTTTCGACCAGAAGTAAACATAAGTTATAATAATACATAGCGCTGTCTAGTTTCTCCAAATACTGGAAACAATCACCGATTTGTATATAAGAAATGGCCTCATTCTTCACATTTCCTGCCTGTATATCAAAAGCTGCCGATTCATGGAAGTAACGCACCGCAGTCTCCGGATCGGACTGATCCAGTAAAACAAAACCAATAGCATTATTTATCAATGATTTCAGATTCAGATCATCTATCTTTTCGGCAAATTTCAATGCCAACTGATAATTCTCCATCGCCTTCTCCAGTCTGCCCGATTCCTTAAAATAGCACCCGCAATAATATGAGGCCAAAGTAATGTTATAAGCATTACCATCTTTCATATATGATTCTTTCACCGAAAGAATGGTAGAATCAGAGGTAATATCCTGCCCGGATTTATATTCAGCCTGTACTTTTAATAAGATATAACGGTTAAATATATCCGGACTCAAATTCTCCGGATATATAATTGTTTGTAACACGGACAAAGCACTGTCAGGATCAATATCAAGCAAAGATTCTGATTCAGATAATATCATATCATTTTTTTCCGATCTACAGGAAATGCATAATAAGATATGAATAAATGAAAGTAGTAGTATATATTTTTTCATGCTATTTCCCATTTTATGCAGGCAGTGTGTTAATGATGATATTTTCTGCACCTAATCTTTTGCCAGCAAATACATCACCTTATTCCGATAGCCCACCTTGACAAGTACGCCTTCCTCCACGAACTTCTTCAAATCTATTTCCGCCCGGTAACGGCTACAACCAAATTCTTTAGCATAAGCACGCGGAGTCACACTTTCCCAATCTTTCATGTATTTCAACAATTTATCTTTTCGTGTCTCCCAGTTATCAAGTTTCTTTTTATCTTTTTCAAACTCCAGATCGATTTTTCTTAACTTTTTTCGTAGAGAAGTGGAACAACGGTAATTAATTCCATCTACATAAACCGTTCCCTTGTTTCCGTTTTCTTTATTCGGAGTAGTTTTCAATGATGGCGAGAAATACCCCAGATCATCCAACTCGATATGACAGCCGTCCTCCAGGGCCAGTTCGACCACCCAGGCAAATGAATCCAATACACTTTTGACTTCCGCCGACGACACAGCAGAACGTTCGCTTATCAACCTGCAAACTTTTTCCAGATTATAAGTTCCCCTGCTGATCGCACGGGCATGTGTCAACCGCATGCCTTTACGTCCATTGGGCTTCGGCGTGTAGTAAGCTTTAAATTTTATTGACATGGTATTATTTATTTGGTTACATACTCTTTTCATCTATATGCCTTACTAATTTGAATTAGTACGGCAGGTAATCAATGGTTGATAATCCTCGGCCGTTTGGCTCACAATTATCGACCGATTGGCACATAATTATCAACCAAACGGCCGACAATTATCAGCCGCTAAATCCATTAGCATCAAAGATACAACAGAAAGGGAGAAATTATTCTCCTGAACGCTTATATTTTATTGTTTCCCACGTATTCTCTTTAACACACACGAAAATTTTCTCATCGACATCCTCTTATTAGACCTTAATAAGAATTAATAATTCTGATTATCGCAATATATTTCTTACTTTTGCAAGTTAGAAATCATAGGTATACTATAAGAAGTAGCATGGAAAAGGAGAATAATCCCATATATGAACGCAATACGCTGGAGTTTGTAACTGTAGCGCTGGAATTTTGTACATTTGTTGAAACAGCCGGACAAAACGGCCTTTTTGATTTTATAGATAAAGGAATCAAGCTGTTACCTCTGCTCTATCTGAAGGCGACACTATTACCGGAAGCGGAAGTGGACGACGAAGATGACGAACCGGAACTGACTGTTACGGAAGATATGTACGAAGCCGTGCGGACCCGTATTGCCGCCCTGCTGGGAGAAAAAGACTCTTACCTGGAGACATTTCATCCGGATATGCAATATAGCGACACGCCAATCGCTGCATTTGTTTCGGAAAACCTAGCGGATGTTTACCAAGACACAGGAAATTTTGTTTCACTTTTTCGACAGGGAAATGAGGAAGTCATGCTTCAGGCTATTGCTTTATGCCGCGCCAATTTCCAGGAGTTCTGGGGACAGCAACTCTTAAATGCACTGAAAGCGCTTCACGCTATCCGTTACAGCGATGAAGAAATTATTGAAACGAACGAGGAATGATGACACAATACACACACACAATAACAAAAGAAGAGATATCACTTCTTGAAATAGAAGAATTTCCGGGACGGATCCTTGTTATCGACACCGAAAAGGATGCCGATAAAGCCGTCAGCTATTTAACCCAGTTCGAAGCGGTTGGCTTCGATACGGAAACACGTCCCAGTTTTAAAAAGGGGACACGCTATAAGATTTCGTTGATGCAGATTTCGACAGACGAGGCTTGCTTCCTGTTCCGGTTGAACAGAATCGGTATTCCGCAATCGCTTGAAGATTTTCTGGTTAACGATAAAATATTAAAAATCGGGTTATCCCTGCGTGACGATTTCGGTGCCATGCGGAAGCGGACGGATATCAAACCGGCGAACTTTCTGGATTTGCAGAATTATGTGGGACAATTCGGTATCGAGGATGCCAGCTTGCAAAAGATTTATGCAATCCTTTTCGATAAGAAAATATCGAAAGGCCAGCGCCTGAGCAACTGGGAAGCCGATGTGCTGACCGAACAACAAAAGAAATATGCAGCCCTGGACGCCTGGGCTTGTCTGAAAATTTACAACCAATTGAATCAAGATAAATAAGAATGAACTATTGTAAAATCTTTCTCAAACCGAAAAAGGAAGAATCGTTGTTGCGCTTCCATCCGTGGGTGTTCTCCGGAGCTATCCAAAGCATTGAAGGGAATCCTGAAGAGGGCGACCTGGTAGAGGTGTACGGAACGAACCAGCGTTTTCTGGCTATCGGCCATTATCAGATAGGCAGCATTGCCGTACGTATCTTATCGTTCAAACCGATTACGATCGATGCGGATTTCTGGGTAGAACGTATCCGCGTGGCTTATGCTATTCGCCGCGAACTGGGACTGGCAGGTGTGGAAAACAATAATACTTTTCGCCTGATTCATGGGGAAGGAGATAATCTTCCGGGACTCGTTATCGACATGTATGCCCATACGGCTGTTATGCAGGCGCATTCGGTCGGTATGCATTATGCCCGCCACGAAATTGCCGAAGCGTTAAAAACGGTACTGGGAGATACTTTACAGAACATTTATTATAAATCGGAAGCGACTCTTCCTTATAAAGCCAATCTCGGCAGTGAGGACGGTTACCTATATGGCGGAGAAGTAGAGGATATTGCAACAGAAAACGGACTGAAGTTCTGTGTGGACTGGCAGAAAGGCCAAAAGACCGGTTTCTTTGTGGACCAGCGCGAAAACCGTTCTTTGCTGGAGCGGTATGCCAAAGGTCATTCGGTGCTGAACATGTTTTGCTACACCGGAGGATTTTCGTTCTATGCGATGCGTGGCGGTGCCGAAGTGGTTCATTCGGTAGACAGTTCGGCCAAAGCGATTTCACTGACAAATAAAAATGTGGAATTGAACTTCCCTGGCGACCTGCGACATAAGGCTTTTGCGGAAGATGCCTTCAAATATCTGGAAAAGATGGGAAGCAATTACGACCTGATCATTCTGGACCCGCCGGCCTTTGCCAAGCATAAGAACGTGCTCCGCAATGCTTTGCAAGGATACCGTAAACTGAACGCGATCGCTTTTGAAAAGATTAAACCGGGAGGTATTTTATTTACTTTCTCCTGTTCGCAGGTTGTCAGTAAAGAGAATTTCCGCCTGGCCGTATTCAGTGCCGCAGCACAATCCGGACGTAGCGTCCGTATCCTGCATCAACTGACGCAACCGGCCGATCACCCCGTCAATATTTACCATCCGGAAGGGGAATATCTGAAAGGACTGGTTTTATACGTGGAATAAAAAAAATTGTATTTAATAAAAAAGGGAGCCATTTTTGACTCCCTTTTTCCATGACCAAAATCTATATGGTAACCGACATTTCTGTCAATTATAAGATACCTTGCGCCATCATAGCTTTTGCAACCTTCATGAAGCCGGCCACATTTGCACCCTTCACGTAATTTACAGTTCCGTCAGCCTGTGTTCCGTATTTTACACATTGTTCGTGGATAGACTTCATGATGCCTTTCAGCTTTTCGTCTACTTCTTCTCTTGTCCAGCTCAGCTTCATTGCATTCTGAGTCATTTCCAGACCTGATACGGAAACACCACCGGCGTTAGCTGCCTTACCCGGAGCATACAGGATCTTAGCTTCCAGGAATGCATCGATAGCTTCCGGAGTAGAAGGCATGTTTGCACCTTCCGATACAGCGAAACAACCGTTAGCCAACAGTGTCTTAGCATCGTCACCGTTCAATTCGTTCTGAGTTGCACTCGGCATGGCGATGTCACATTTTTCGCCCCAGGGACGGCCACCCTGAACATATTTGCAGCCATATTTTTCTGCATATTCGCGGATACGTCCACGATAGAGGTTCTTCAATTCCATGATATAATCCAGTTTCTCACGGTCGATACCGTCCGGATCATAGATATAACCGTCAGAATCAGACATAGTAATCGGTTTAGCACCCAGTTCGATCAGTTTTTCAACCGTATACTGAGCAACGTTACCCGAACCTGAAACAGCAACCACTTTACCTTTAATGTCGATGTTACGAGTCTTCAGCATTTCCAGCAGGAAGTAAACGTTACCGTAACCTGTTGCTTCCGGACGAATCAGTGAACCACCGAATTCGATACCTTTACCTGTGAATGTACCTGTGTTTTCGCGGGCCAGCTTTTTGTACATACCATACATATAAGCAACTTCACGTCCGCCAACACCTATATCACCGGCAGGAACGTCTGTATCCGGACCGATATGACGCCACAATTCCATAACGAAAGCCTGGCAGAAACGCATGATTTCAGCATTTGATTTGCCACGCGGGCTGAAGTCGGCACCACCTTTACCACCACCCATCGGCAGTGTAGTCAATGAGTTCTTGAAAGTCTGTTCGAAAGCCAGGAACTTAAGGATCGATTGATTTACAGAAGCATGGAAACGGATACCGCCTTTGTACGGGCCGATCACGTTGTTATGCTGGATACGGTAACCCATGTTTGTCTGTACCTGTCCTTTATCGTCTACCCATGTTACGCGGAATGAGAAAATACGATCAGGAATACAAAGACGTTCGATCAGGTTGCTCTTTTCAAATTCAGGATGTTCGTTATAGGCTTCTTCAATTGTGCCTAAAACTTCAGCAACTGCCTGATGATACTCGGGTTCGTTAGGAAATCTTCTCTTTAAGTTGTCTAAAACTTCATTTGCCTTCATAAGAACTGTTTATTTAGAATGTTATACCAATTTGCTAGTTAGCGTTCTTCTTTTAAGAACGTCGCAAAGGTAAGCCATTTTTTCAAACCAGCAAATATTTGAAAGAAAAAATGATAAAAAAATATCGAAATGATATTTTAAAGAGGCAAACGTGACTAAATGTCACTCATTTCTACGTTTTATGTTTTTATAGACAGGAACGAACACAATGATAGCGGACGCCACCAGGGCAAAAACCACATCAAAGGTTATCTTTTCACTGTAAACAAGCAGCATGTAGGCCAAAACACCCCATAAAAGAGTGAGACACACCGCCTGACTATTTGTTATCTTTCTACGGGCCATCGGTTACATTTTTTTAGTTAGACGAGATTTGTGATCCAAAAAAGATCAATAATACCAAAAACACAGCAATAATCACAAATAAGATGACAATTTGCTTCTCTAACGTGTAATTACGAAGAAAAGGGATATGACGGGCCCATCCGGCTACGACCTGTATCTGCTCTGGTTCTTCATCCTCCGCAGGAATGTCGTACCCACCGGCTTCCATCACCTCCAACGCCCGGGGCACATCGCTTTCAAGCACCTCTACACGGGCACCGCCAACATCTATATAACCCGCCATCAGTTGACTGCTATATTCGTTCCTCAAATAACATTCGATATCTTCCGACCTGAGCAAAGCGATCAGTGTCTGGGCCTCTGCCGGATATTGAAACCGGGCTATTTCGACCATTTTATCCGTATCATCCATGAATAGATCTTTTCTGCAAAGAAAAGGATTTTGACTTACATGAGCAAGTTTTCAGCAATACCAGTTGCCTGCCGGATACGGTCGGCCATGCCGATACCGCCTTTCATATTACCGGCCAGTATCAGTCCGGGATAACGTGCCTCCAACTGATCGATCGTAGCGAAACGTTCGCCGCTGCTCAGGCCATACTGCGGTATTGCATGCTGGTGGCGGAAAATACGGATCATATCCGGTTGCACCTGAATAGGAAATTTTAGCATTGCATGAAATTCATGTGTGATCAGCCCCTTTAGTTCATCATCGGTTAAACGGGTCAGTTCCGCCCGCTTGACGCCACCGATAAAGAAAGAAAAGAGCGCTCCTTCTTTCGGTGCGCGATTATCGAAACAGGCAGCCGGGAAAAGAATCCCCAGCACATCTTTCTTTTCGCAGGAAGGGACCAGTCCGCCAAAAGCGTTAAAACGCAAACTCCCGGTATTACGAATGCCGACACTCGCCTGTACCACCGGAGCATATTGCAGGTTACTGATCTTATCCATATCTTCCCGGGGAATGAACGGCAGCAGGTCAGGCAAGGTATAGGCACCGCTCGTCGTTACGACCTTATTGGCATGCATAAGTTGTTCGCCCTCGGAAGTCGTATAAGTAGCCAGCCAGCCTTTTTCGGACGGACGGACCGTCACGCCGGAAGCCGACAAGGTGATATTTCGGGAACCGATAGCCTCTGCCATCGCTTTCGCCAGATTCTCCAAACCACCGGCAGCGGAGAAAACCTTTTTGGTTGCCAACCGGTCACGCTCTGTTTTAGGTAGCCGGGCTTTGGCAATCGTGCCTTTGATAAATCCTCCGTATTGCTGTTCCAGGTTATACAATTTAGGTAAAGCATAACGGGTAATAAGTTTCAGCGGATCGCCGGCATAAACACCGGAGAGGAACGGGTCTACGGCATAATTCAGGAATGACTTTCCCAAACGGCGGGCAGCCAGTTCACCGACCGATTCATCGGGATTCGTACCTTTTGCCCGGAAAGGTTCGCCCAGGATACGGAATTTATCGCCGAGGGTAAATAATGGAGTTGTTATTGCACTGAACAAGCCGGAAGGTAATGCACGGAAAGAGTTTCCTTTCCAGATCAGGCGGCGTTTGGCCTCTTCATGGGCCGTTTCCAATTGACAGGCAGGCGACAAGGCTTCAAACAGTTCGGCGACCTCGGGATAGGATATCACTCCGGTATTCGGTCCGCTTTCAAAAACGAACCCGTCTTCACGGAATGTATGTATTTGCCCGCCTACCCGGTTACTACATTCCAGAATATGTACCTGTTTTCCTCCGCGGGTCAGCCGGAAGGCGGTAGTCAGACCGGTCAGTCCGGCTCCGATGACCAGAATATCCGTATTATGTTGTTCCATATCAGACTGGTTTTGAAAATGATTTATTGGAATGAAGCATCAGTTTATCCAGCGAAGCGGCAACGTTACGGACAAAGAGAGCTCCGCCGGAAGTCATACGGATATGATTGTCGTCATACTCGATCAGGCCGTCGGCGGCAAATTCATTCAGACGATTGTCATTATAGGCAGTTGCCGATTTTACCTCTTCCGCAGACAGGGAGAAACGAGCGGCCATCTCCTGCCAGTCCAAAGAATAGTTACACATCAGCGTTTCGATCACCTCACGGGTAATCTGTTCGTCCCGGCTCAACTCATATCCTTTCGATACGGCAAACGTATCGTTTTCGATCCGTTCCATATATTGATTAATGTCCTTGCTGTTCTGGGTATAGGCGGTATTCAGCTGGCTGATTCCGGTCACACCGAAAGCATACACCTGTCCGGTTGTACGGCGGGTACAATAGCCCTGGAAGTTACGGTGTAAGCGGCCGTTCTTCAACGCCGTATACAATTCATCATCCTGCCGGACAAAATGGTCCAGGCCGATCGTCTTGTAACCGGCTGTTGACAAAAGTTTCTTTGCCGATTCATACATGCGGCTTTTCTCCTCACTGGGCGGCAAACCGGCTTTTTCCAGGATAAGTTGCTGTTTGTTCACCCAAGGGACATGGGCATACGAGAAAGTAACCAGGCGGTCAGGACACAGAACTGCCGCCCGCGTAATGGTTTCCGCAAAACTTTCGGCCGTCTGGAACGGCAAGCCGTAGATAAAGTCCATATTGATGCGTGCCCCTTTGCTGCGAAGAATCTGAAAGATCATCTCCGCCGGCAACAACGACGGGCGGCGGTTGACCGTCTTCAACACCTTTTCATTGAAATCCTGCACGCCGAGGCTGAAGCGATTGAAACCCGCCTCCGTCAACGACTGCCAAGACTCTTCATCCAGATATCCGGGATGGCACTCGACCGCTATTTCAGGCTGGTCGATCGTTTCGAAGCCTGCCAACAAATGCTCGTTCAGTTCTCTCAGATAATACACAGGCATGGATGTCGGACTTCCCCCGCCATAATGTATCTGGGAAATCTTCCGTCCGGGAGCCAGCCGTGTCTTTACCAGTTCTATTTCCCTGTGCAACGCTGAGAAATAACGTTCTATCACGCCCCGCTTCATCATCGGGAATGAATTACACCCGCAATAATGGCAAAGATGGCGGCAGAACGGAATATGCACATAAAAAGAGATGTGTTCGGGCCGTGCCGTATTGGATGCCTCTATGGCCGATTCGTATTCCTTATTGGCAAACGCTTCCGTAAAATAGTTGGCCGGCGGATAACTGGTGTATCTCGGCACCGGCACATTATATTTCTGTAATAAATCCTGTATCATAATTATACTGTTTCTTTCTCTTTCCTGAATACGATCAATATATAAACCAACGACAAGGCCGCCAGGCTGACTTCAAAGAAAAACAAGCCGTGGTAGCCGGTATGATCGGCAATCTTTCCGCTCAATATCGCCATCACCATCCCGCTCAGATGGGTTATAACCGTCTGTATCGTAAAGTCCGTGCCTTCCCGTCCGGGACGAACACAATCCATCGCCGTTGTATAGACCACGATCGTCGCCATCCCGTAGCTGCCCCAGAGCAAGGCAATGCCGGCATGCAAGAGTCCGAGTGTCGGAGTGACATAAGACAATCCGAGGAAATAAAGCGTGGCAAGCAATACAAACACGGCAAACAGGATGCGTGCCCAATGCCGTCCGATGCGGCGCACGATAAAGCCCCCGACAAAAGAAAAGATGAACCCGAAAGAGGTCCCTATCACACCGCTCATCACCCCGATCTCTTTCATCGAGTATCCCAGGTCGACCAGGTAAGGCTTCAACATCGCCAGCGTACCGATCAGGCCGGAATAGTAAAGGAAAAGGAAACCGATCTGTTTCCATATATTCTTTTGGGTAAAGAAGTAAAAGACATCTGCTTTCTTCGCCCGTTCATGCGTATCTTTCGGTGCAATCTCCAGTCCGCGGTTGAACAGTAACGGCAATAAAGCAATGATCACGAACAAGGCAACGCAAGGCAACAGGCTGTTCCATCCCAGCTGTTTGAACAACAGCAGCAACACGCCTCCCCCGATCATCGAGCCGCCGAAACTCCCCATCGACTGCATACTGTTCACCAGGCTCTTGTCTTTCCGGCTAAAAGAAAGGACAGCCAGCGCATCGGTCGCAATATCCTGGGTGGCAGAGGCTACGAACGATACAATGATCAGGGCAATAATGGTATAGAAATCCGTTTTAAAATCAAGGAAAGCGACGGCAAAGATCAGGACGGCATAGATCAGTTCGGACGAGAAGATCCACCGTTTATAATCGCCCGTTGTCCGGGCATGGCGATCCACCATCGGCGACCAGAGGAATTTCAGTATCCAAGGCAGCTTGATCAGTTGCAGCAAACCGATGGCTGATAAAGAAAAATTCTCCTGCCGCATCATTACCGGGATGACGGTAGAGAAAAAACTCATCGGGATAGTCTGCGCAATGTAGAGGCAGAAAAAGGTCCCGAGATTGAATATTTTATTTTTTTGTTCCATTCGTTTTCTTTGTAATATGGTTTCCCATGTTGGGAAAGCACTTTTCATCCTTGTAAAGTCGTTTCCCACGTTGGGAAAGCATTTTACACCCTTGTAAAGTCGTTTCCCAAATCGGGAAAGCATTTTACACCCTTGTAAAGTCGTTTCCCAAATCGGGAAAGCATTTTACACCCTTGTAAAGTCGTTTCCCAAATCGGGAAAGCATTTTACACCCTTGTAAAGTCGTTTCCCAGATTGGGAAAGCATTTTACACCCGATTAAAATGCCACCGCTACACTTCCTCCGATCGTGAAAGGGCGGCCCGCTTGTGCCAGACCTTTTCCCATCTCAAAATAAAAAGCGGTATATTGTGTGTTGGTGATATTCTTAGCCCAGATTGCAAAGGTAGCAAATCCTTTCGTTGCAGAAACCTTTCCGTTCAATTGTCCGTAAAAAGGTTGGGAAACAACGTTATCTTCTTTCCAATATATCCGGCCCGCACCGGTAAAGTTCGCACTGATCAGGATGCGGTCGATATGGGAACAAGGATTTGAAATGGTATAATCAGCCCCGGCAGAGAAAGTATGCGAGGGGACCAGCGGCAGATAATTGCCCGAATAGTCATACACTTTGTCTTTCTTCTTGTCTGTATAATCTTTGAATGTGGCATGGGTAAACCCGTAATTCAACTGTACCATCAATCCGTTTACCGGATTTCCCTGCAAGCTGACTTCCACCCCTTTGCTTTCGCTCCGCCCCGCATTGTTGAGCATGGAACCTACCGTAAGCGACTGGCTGATCTGCTGGTTTTTCCAGTCGATCCAGAAAAGAGCGATCTCGGCACGCAGGCGGTTATCGAGGAAAGGATGCTTGCCTCCCACTTCATAATTCCAGCTGCTCTCCGGCCGGAAAGAGCGGTCCTCTTCCCGTTCGAAGGAGGTGTTGAAGCCACCGGTCTTATATCCTTTCGTTACAGTGGCGTAGATAATCCCGGAAGAGGGAAACATATATTGCAAGGCAAATTTAGGTGTAACCTGGCTGAATTTAAGTTTGCTGTAAAAGGCATCCAACTCCTTACTCTCCTCCTCCGTATCTTTGAAGCTAAGATAATCGGTAGAAGCACGTTCGTAATCATAGCGTATGCCGATCGTTGCGGAAAGGCCGTCGACCAGCAGGTCATCGAAGGTAGACTGATGATAAAAGGCTATTCCATAGGTGGGCGTGTCGTACAACTTACGCGAACTGTAGGCAGCCGACAGATAATCCATTATCACCGTATTATCTATTCCCTGCCAGAAACCGAAGGCGCCGAACAGCCATTTATACCGCCCGTCTGTCGTCGATTTTATATTAAACTCTTCCGAAAACATCTTCTGTTTCTGATCCTGCCGGGCAAAATAAATACTTGCCGGAGAAAAGTCCTGGTCGATCCCCTGATGATCCGACAGGTACTGGAAAGCCGTTTTGCTGCTGAGACTGTATCCCGTACCTTTATATTCCACCGTCAGGCCGGTGGTAGACATGGCCCGTTTATAAAAACTGTAATCGTTGTAGTTGACATCGCCCGGCCGGTATGTCACCGAATCGCAGACGGCATACGGATAACCTCCCTGTCTGGAATTGTCATACGAACTCATCAGGCCGAGCGACAACCGCTGCGTCGGTTGCCATTCCAACCGGATACGGCCGGAGCCGCTTTTCAGGTCATCCGCTTTCTTGTCGGTAAACAGATTGGTAAAATATCCGTCATTCCTGTTATAATTGGCGGAAAGGGAGTAGCCGAACTTCTCCCCTATTTTCGCATAGCGGGAAAGGGCATACTCGCGGGCACCGTAGGTACCGTTAGAGATCGAAGCATTCGTTCCCTGAAATTTCAAGGGGGATTTGGTATAAACATTGATGATTCCCCCCATCGTATTGCGTCCGTATAGAGTTCCCTGCGGGCCGCGCAACACTTCGACACGGTCGATCTCCGCAAAATCGAAATCGAACGCCGACTTTTCAAAATAAGGGATACCGTCCACATAAAGTCCGACGGAAGGCGCATTGATCTTCGAACCGATCCCACGGATATACACAGGCGAAGTCAGCTTCGATCCATAATCAGGCATAAACAGGTTCGGGATAAAGGAACTGAATTCCTTAATTCCTGTAATATTCTTGTTTTGTATGGCTGTGCCGGTAACGGAGGAAGCCGACAGCGGTTCCAGGCGCAAATCCCTGTTTTGCTTAAACGACCGGACCACCACCTCGTTCAACTCAACCTGACGAACTTTCGTTGTATCCGGATCGTCCGCTTTAACCGCTGATGCGGACAAGCACAAACAAACAAATAAGAATAATACTTTCATATAAGTTATTTTAGAAAAATATGAACTATCTGCTTATAGTGACGGGAGTAACCAATTCCCCTCTTGAGAGGGGATAAGGGGTGTGTTAAAGCTAGT